>CEOC01034472.1_pt1 | contig 22341 bp, 15 predicted proteins | sample 356191 | NCBI WGS metagenome assembly CEOC01 (sample SAMEA2619952, study PRJEB7988) | marine metagenome | biome: marine biome (ENVO:00000447); feature: deep chlorophyll maximum layer (ENVO:xxxxxxxx); material: "saline water (ENVO:00002010), including plankton (ENVO:xxxxxxxx)" | depth 17 m
GGAATCACGATCATGGGTTCATTCGAAAAACACATGCCCTCAGCGAGTGGCGTGTCATCCCCCCGAACAAGGTAAGGGCCCTCATGAATGTCAAGGCCAATACCGTGCCCTGTTCTATGGGGTAGACCCGGTAGTTGATAGTCGGGGCCCAAACCGTGATGCTCGAGCACGGCCCGCGCAGCCGTGTCAACACTGCCGCAGGGACTACCCAGTTGTGCCGCATCTAACGCCGCTGCCTGCGCTTCTTTCTCAAGGTCCCACAGCTCCTCAACCGTTGAATCTTGCTTATCCAACGCATAGGTCCGGGTAATATCCGAGTGGTATCCGCCCACGGTACACCCGGTATCGATCAAGATGAGCTCGCCCTTTTGCAGGATCGGATCGCCTGGAACACCGTGCGGGTGAGATGTTCCCTCGCCAAATTGCACCGCACAGAAAAAGCTGCCGTTATCAGCACCGCCCGCTCGATGTAGCTGGTCGATTTTAGCGATGACCTCGCTCATCCGGAGGCCCGGGCGTATCCATTCGAAGGTCTGTTGATGTACCTGCAAGCTCAGGGACTTAGCGGCCTGAAGCAGCGCAATTTCTGTCGCGGACTTTTGCCCTCTGAGGGATTGGAATAGGTCGCCAGCCGACGTCAATGTCGACTGTGTTGCTTTTGACAGCGCATGAACCTGTCCAAACGAGCAGTTTGGATCAATGCCGACCCTCGAAAATGAGCCCTCTGCCAAAATGTTTGCGACGGCCTGTCTCGGATCTTCGTGTTCTTCCCACCAAACACAGTCAGCGGGTGATGAAAGGGCCGCCAGCAGTGCCGTGTCCTCAAACTTAGGGCAGACAAATACAACGGCACTTTCTGATACGACAGCACAGACCAAGCGCTCGGTTTCGCGCCATGTCAGCCCGAAAAAATAACGCATATTGGCGCCCGGCGTGACGATCACTGCGTCAAGGTCATGTGAGGCCATACTCGCTTGCAAGCGCGCTAAACGCGACTGTCGCTCGTCTGCGGTGATAGGTTTTACTGTCTCGATCACTGACATTAACAGTGTTGTCCTGTGTTCGCCCGTAGCGCTAAATTGCGGTTAATCTATTCGGAGATGCTAATCCGAAAAACGTTCTGCAGTTGCAGCACACCTCGATGATACGATACGGATAGAGGTCTTTGACCCATTTGTCTGCAAGAAGCGCTTTATCAGCGATGAATGTGACTCATGCGCCGCATTAACTCACCTCGGAGACCGTCTCCTTGAGTCTTGTGCAGAGCTCGTCTATTTCGTTGGGCTCGATACTGAATGGCAGCCCAAGTTGAATGGTATCGCCGCCATACCGCACGTAATATCCTTTGTCCCACATTCGCATAGCGACCTCAAAGGGCCTCAGCGTCAGATTGTTGTCTTTGGCGGCTAGTGTCAAAGCTGCGGCAAATCCATAGTTTCGAATATCAGTGACGTGAGGGACACCTTTTAGCTCGTGGATACCCTCCTCGAGAACATGCGCCTTACTTGCCACTGACGTATGGGAATTCTCCTCCTCAAGGAGGTCGAGGGTTGTAAGAGCGGCGGCACAAGCCACAGGGTGCGCGGAATAGGTATACCCATGAAAAAATTCCAGCAGGTGGTCAGGTGCGTCTTGTTGCATGAATGTGTCGTAGATGAACTTATCCGCAACCACGGCACCCATTGGAACTGCACCGTTTGTGATCTGTTTGGCCACATTCAAGATGTCGGGAATTACGCCAAATGCGTCGGCACCCGTGCGCGCACCGCAACGGCCAAACGCGGTAATTACCTCATCAAAAATCAGAAGGATTTCATTCTGCGTGCAAATCTCTCTGAGTCGGTTCAGATAGCCTTTTGGTGGAGGAATAACGCCCGCGGATCCAGCCATAGGCTCTACAATAACGGCTGCGATGTTGCTGGCGTCGTGAAGTTCAATGAGCTCCAATAATTGGTCGGCTAGGTGTACACCATACTGTGGCTGACCTTGCTGAAATCTGTTTTCGGGCAGCATGGTGTGAGACAGGTGGTCCGCATCAATACTCTCACCAAACATTTTTCTGTTCGCGGAGATTCCTCCAACGCCAATACCACCGAAGTTAACCCCATGGTAACCCTTAAGGCGACCAATGAACTTTGTCTTGCTCGGCTTACCTTTAAGTCGCCAGTAGGCTCGCGCCATTTTCAAAGATGTATCCGCTGATTCGGATCCCGATCCAGTAAAAAATACGTAGTCCAGAGATCCAGGCATCCAATTTCTCAGCCGCTCTGCTAACTGAAACGACTTTGGTTGTCCGAACTGGAATGCAGGGGAGTAGTCCAATGTTCGCAGTTGCGTATTAACGGCGTCTGCTATTTCGGTGCGGTTGTGCCCTAGACCACAAGTCCACAGGCCAGATAGGCCGTCCATACATCGTCGCCCTTTTGAGTCGATGTAATAAATACCATCGGCTCCAACGATAATTCGGGGGTCTCGCTTAAATTGCCTGTTTCCTGAGTAGGGCATCCAGTGAGCATCCAGTCCCTCTGGACTGATCTCATTGCCGTTTTTGAGCGTGGTTGGGCGGATAACTTTTGACACTAATGAACCTTTGCGCTGTTGGAAGACGATCCTTCTTATTTTTCCTCAAGTCACCATAATGTCTTCTCAACGTATAGGTTGTGACAGGGCTTTTTCTGGTATTCGCTAGTCTTCGGGTTGCTAAATTTGATTAGATCTTAGGCATGACCATCTTGAAATATGATGCAGTAATCATTGGGGCCGGCCACAATGGACTGACCGCCGCTAATTACTTGGCTCGCGCCGGTATGAATGTCTGCGTGCTCGAGCAGCGAGCCGTCATTGGCGGCGCGGCGCTTACCGAGGAATTTCATCCCGGATATCGCAATTCAACTTTCTCTTACGTCGTTAGCCTTTTACGTCCTGAGGTGGTCAATGATCTCGAGTTAGAAAAGTATGGCTACGAGCCCATACTTCTGCAAAACGCGCTCTACTTAGATAGTGGGGGAGGTTCGCTTCTCCTCACAGGCGATGAGTCGGCTGATCGCGCGGAGTTTAAAAAGTTTTCCTCTGTTGACTATGACAACTATCTCCGGTTTGAGGAGACAATTGAGGTGGTTGGCGATCTGCTTGCTAAGCAGTGGTTGAAGGAGCCACCGCGCCTTGCTAAGACCGGAATAAGCGATATCGCTTCACTCGGTCGTCTCGGCATCGATGTCTTTAAGTTGGATGAACAGATGCGCTGGCGCTTGCTCCAGTTTTTCCTTGGTGCGCCTGAAAGCATCATTGACCGCTGGTTTGATAGTGACAAAGTTAAATCGATGGTGGCGGCTCATATAATGCCGGCCAATTACGCACCTCTGAATCAACCTGGCGCTAGTCTTGCAATGCTTCACCATGCGGTTGGAGAAATAGCCGGACATAAAGGGGCATGGGGAATCGTCAAGGGCGGAATGGGGTCGATAACGCAGGCGATGGCAAAGTCCGCGGAGAGCAAGGGCGTCGTCGTTAGAACTGAGGCTGCAGTATCGAGAGTATTAGTGGAAAACGGCGCTGTGGAGGGAGTCTTGCTGGAGACGGGTGAGAAGGTTTACTCCGATGTTGTTGCGGCAAATACTGACCCAAAGCGTACGCTGCTCAAGCTCGTAGGTAAGGAGCATCTACCCGAAGATACTGTGCGGGACTTGTCTGGGTTTCGACAAGAGTCAGCGTCCTTACGCATAAACCTTGCACTTTCTGGGTTGCCTGAGTTCACCGCAATACCGGGCAGTGAAATTGGATCGCACCATAAGTCGACAATGGTGATGATTGAGAGTGCTCAGCATTTAAACGACGCCTACAACAGTGCCCGTTCAGGTAAGCCCGCAAGCCCACCCATTATCGAGGCAATTATTCCAAGTGTTCTTGACCCTGATTTGGTAGACGTGCCCGGGCATCATGTCATGAGCTTATTGTGCAAATACATGCCTTATGATCTAGCCGGTGGCGCTCAATGGGATTCGATCAAAGACCAAGTTGTCAGTGACATATTGGATTACCTGGAGCAATTTGTTCCAAATCTCAGAGAAATTCTTGTTGCGCACACTTGTTATACACCGCTCGATTTAGAGCGGGTTCTGGGCATGACGCGAGGGGATATTTGCCATGGCCGGTTGGAGCCGGATCAGCTTTGGTCCATGCGACCCACACCCGAATTGGCGCAATACAGCACACCAGTAACCGGCTTGTATCTGTGTGGCTCGGGGTCGCATCCAGGAGGGGGAGTTACCGGTGCGCCCGGATATAATGCTGCGCGTCGCATCCTTAAGGATCGTGGTCAGTTATGAGTGGTAAGAAAAAGGAAGTGCGCCCTGGGAACGACGGCATTACTCGCCGTGACTTCGTTCACGGCATTGCGGCGGCAGGAATCATGGCTTCCTTTCCTGAGCAATCAGTTGCGGATCTATCGACCTCAATCAGTTTAAGCACCAATGAGTATCCACCCTCCAAAACGGGAATGCGAGGTAATCATGATGGCTCCTGGGAGGCGGCTCACAGTCTGGTCAGGTCACCAGAGCACTTCAAAGTGCGGCAGGCTGAGCGTGTCAGAGAAAGTTATGACTTACTGGTTGTGGGTGGTGGGATCAGCGGACTGGCAGCCGCTTATTTTTACAAGAAGTCTCAGCCTGATGCGAGAATTCTTATCCTCGAGAATCATGATGACTTTGGAGGGCATGCCAAAAGAAACGAGTTTTCCGTGACTGGTAAACAGCTTATTGGGTACGGAGGCTCGCAAACTATGGAGGAGCCAAGCGATTACTCGCAGATCGTAAAGGGCCTGCTGAATGATATTGGTGTGAGGCCTGAAGAGTTTTATCAAGCTTACGATCAATCGTTTTACAAAGAGCATGAATTGGCTGGCGGTGTTTTTTTCAATCGCGGGGATTGGGGGCGAAGCGCCATGGTGAAGTTGGATGTTGGAGGCCTTGGAGACTATATGCCTCTGGCGCCCACGTCGTTGTCCGTCGCTGATGCTGTGAGGGGTATGCCCTTATCCGCGCCAGCAAAATCAGAATTTATGCGGCTGATGACTGAGACAAGAGATTGCATGTCCGAGATACCAGTTACCGATAAGCGGTGGTATCTATCAACCATTAGTTACAAGACGTTCCTTGAGCGCCATCTGGGAATCAAAGAGGCCGAAGTTTTCCGAGTCCTGGAAGACCTCGCATCAGACACGGGTATGAGTATCGCAAACGTGACGGCCTCTGCTGCGATTTTCTATTCCGTTTTGCCCGGTTATAACGCGACAGGGTTGCCTCCTGATAATGAAGAGTATGAGCCTTACATTCATCACTTTCCCGACGGTAACGCAACGGTCGCACGACTGCTGGTAAGTTCCCTGATTCCTGCATTTGCCTCTCCTACTGATGGCAAGGGTATGGTAGGCGCGCACGGTAATTATGCTGGGCTTGATCAAGCAGATAACGATGTTTGCTTAAGGTTGGGCAGCACCGCAGTAAACGTCGCCCACAAAGGAGACCCAGCCACTGCGCGAGAAGTAGAGGTCACTTATGTCAAAGATTCATATCAGTACATAGCGACGGCCAAGAAAGTTGTTCTCGCTTGTTATCACTCGATCATTCCAGCGATCTGTCCGAGCTTACCCTCGACACAGAAAACCGCTCTAGCCTCTCAAGTTAAAACACCGATCTTGTATACGAACGTGGCGCTAACGAATTGGCGCGCGTGGAAAGAGATGGGTATCGGAGCTTTTGTAGCGCCAGGGTCATACCATGTGAATGCGATGATTGATTTCCCAGTGAGTATGGGTGACTACCAATTCGCCCAGTCACCTGATGACCCTATCGTTATTCATATGGAGAAATTCCCTCATGGGAAGGCGCCGGGATTGTCTAAACGCGATCGGTTGAGACAGGGACGAAGAAACTTATTGGCAACTTCGTTTTCGGAAATTGAGCATCAAATAAAGCTGCAGCTTGGAGAAGCATTGGCCCCTGGTGGCTTTGATATTGCTCGAGATATCGCAGGAATCACTGTAAATCGGTGGGCTCACGGTTACTCCTACTACTATGATGAGTTGGTAGAGGACCTCTACGATGACTGGGACGACCCTCGATATCCTCATGTACAGGCGCGCCAATTATTTGGTCAAATAGCGATAGCTAACTCAGATGCAGATGCGAATGCCATGTTACAAGCCGCAATTGAGCAGGGTTATCGTGCAGTGCAGGAACTCCTTGCCTAAGGAGTGCGAACCGGATTGATCCTGACTTAGTGGGCTTACTTATTTACAGCAGCGCTAACTTCCCGCTAGCCAAAATAGGCCATACTGGCTGTGTTGATTATCTACTGCTTTGATTAACCGCTGTCTTCATTAAAAACACCGTGATATCGGCGTTTAATAGTTATGAAAGCGATAGTCCCAAGTGGAATGAAGAGAATAGCAGGCCCAAACGCTATCCAAGGCTCAATGAGGGTCCAGTTGATTGCGTCATCGGGCAGTATTTTACTCGTCCCTCGTTGGTAGGGTTTGACATACATAAACAGGGTGATGAAGGGCATTGTGATGCCATAGACAATCAACAGGCGCGCCGCGATGAGTGTGTGACGGGTCCGCCCTGGGTCGCAATCCTCCTCCGGAACATGGTGTAACTTTGACAGGTACGTCATTTCTTTTTGCGAGGGGTTGCCTTTCCTCGAGATGACAAAGATCACTAACAAACCAGTGCACACACCAAGTAACGCAGGCTCTAAATAGCTAGGCAGTGAAATTAGGCCCGCATAATCCAGTGAGGCAGGAATAACATTACCCAACAAACCAGTGCCCATTCCCCAGAAGGCAGCATTAGCGGTAATACGTTTACTCCAGACGCTCATCAGTGCGACCGGTCCCCAGCTCGACGCAAAAACCGTTCCTATGAACAACATAATCCAAAAAACATTCGGTGGCAGAGCGATGCTCAGAGCCAGAACAGCTAGGCTGATAACCCCTGTAAGCACCCGGGTTAGTGATAGCTCCGTGGTGTTCTTGTCAGATCGCAAATCGTTACTGAGGCTGAAACCAACGAGTGATAAGAACGTTGAGGCCGAGGAGAGTGCTGCCGCGAAGATACCCGCGAGTAGTAGAGCGCCCAGCAACTCAGGCACTAGGTTTTGTGCTGCCCACAGCATCACGGTTTCGGAGGGATCAATGTCATACTTGGCGAGATTAATGAACCCACCCGCACCATAAATAAGTATTTGAAGGAAAATGACAGCGAAGCAGGCGTAAATAGAGGCTCGAATGACGACATGTTCATTCTTAGCCATTAAATGCCGGCTGGACTGCCATGGACTCACGGCGTAAACAATACTCCACGCGATATCAATAATGACAAGCCAAATAAGGAAATCGATCGCTGTCGGCCAAGGGGTGTCTGGTCCAATAGTCCCATGCCATGCAGTCAAGTCTGGTTTAATGTCCTGACGGGTGAGTTCTTCGATCGTGAACTGGAAGCCGCCGAAAGAGTGAACAAGGTAAGCGACGAAAACAATAGTGGTGGCAGAAAAAAATAAGAACATCAGTGTGTCGCTTACGATAACGCCTTTAGAGCCGGCGTATAGCGTAAAAGTACTGTAGCTGAGCCAGGCCAGCACCACTGCAATTGGGTAGCTCACACCCGTTAAATCAGCGAGTAAAAGAGCGGCGCCTTGTGTCACTACGAGTAAATAGCCGCCCAGGCCTAACACAATCGTAATGCCTGCGAGTTGCTGCACACGCCGACTATCGAACCGTTCACCGAAGTAAGCGGCGACAGTGGGCGCGTTACTTCTTCGAAGAAACGTGCCAAAAAAAAGCGCACCATAGACATAGCCAGTGACGGCTATACCGGGGAGCAGCAGGTAAGGGCCCAACTGACCGTCATATGTGAATCCAGCCTCTCCCAAAAAAATGGAGGTACTGAAAACACTGGCCACGAGCGTGCCAACAATGAGCAAGGTCGGCGCGTTGCGCCCAGCGACGAAATAATCGTCTACGTTTTTTACTTTCTTGCCCATCCAGCCGCCAATTGCGATAAATGTAATGACGCTCAAGGCAATGGTTAGTGTAAAAATATTCATCGATCGCGGAGTATTTCTCTGGCGGCGTTATGTCCGGGAAGACCACTGACGCCACCACCTGGATGAGCGCCAGAGCCACACAGATAAACGCCCTTTATCGGCATTCGATGATCTGCCAAGCCTGGAATGGGCCGCATAGCATGGAATTGATCCAGGTGGAGAGCGCCATGAAAGATGTCGCCACCGACCATGTTCAAATCGCGTTCAATATCCAATGGCGTCTTTATTTGTCGCCCCACAATGGCGCTTTTGAAGTTCGGTGCGTGTTCGTCAATGGCTGAAATGACAGTATCGGCGACCGACTCTTTAATCGTGTCCCAGTTTTCGTCATTTGGGAGATAGCGTTGAAAGTGTTGGCAGAAAAGGCTGGCAACATGCCCGCCTTTTGGAGTGAGAGTGGGGTCTTGTGTTGACGGGATCTGCATGGAGATGATGGGTTTGCGAGTCCAGCCGTCGTATTTAGCCTCTCTGTATGCGTCTTGCATGTAGCTCAGTGAGGGGCACAACTCTATCGCGCCCTTAAAATGGAAATCATCATCGGGTCGCAGGCTTGAAAACTTGGGCAATTCGGACAGTGCAACATTCATACGGAAAGTGGCTGAATGGCTCCGGTACGCGTCTATTCGACGATTATCATCTTCATTCAGACCCTGTCGTTCCATCAGTTTGGTTAAAAGTATTTGCGGGTGAATGTTAGCGCCCACAATGGGTGCAAAATACTCCCGTCCATCTTCAATCAGGACACCACGCGCCGAGCCTTTATCGGAAATAATGCGCGCAACAGGTGAGCCTGTTTCGATTATGACCCCTCGGCTTTGTGCAGAGCGCGCAATAGCGTCGGAGATCGCGCCCATCCCTCCTCGCGCGATACCCCAGGCACCCTCACGACCCTTTACCTCGCCGAAAGCGTGATGTAACAGTACATACGCCGTACCTTGCTGGTAAGGATCCGCAAAATTACCAATGACGCCCTCAAATCCCAGAAGGCCTTTTAATGGATCACCCTCAAACCAGGCGTCGAGATAGTCGCCAAGTGACTTGGTCATAAGCTCTGTTAAGACAATTTGGTGTTGACGATCCAGGCGGTAGAACTGGCGACCACTCTGCAATAGCGGCAGGAGCGAACGCCATCCCCCGCCAAAATTGGGTGGCGCAGTGACGGCAAGACTTCGTAGCGCTCGCGCCACGACTGCAATTTGCTCTTCAAACTGCTCGATTCTTTGCGCATCTTTCCTAGAAAACCGGGCGATTTCTTTATTAGCTTGCTCGCCGTCTCGGGTAAGTTGCATGTGACCATTTGGAAGTAAGCTCAATGAGCCTGCAGGTCTCTCGAGTATCTCAAGTCCATGAGCTTCAAGGTCTAAGTCGGCAATGACCTTAGGGTGAAGCAAGCTAACAGAGTATGAGTAGACTGAATTACGAAACCCGGGGTGGAATTCCTCAGTAACTGCGGCACCGCCTATACAGTCCCTTGCTTCGAGCACTCGAACACTCAATCCCGCTTTGGCGAGATACGTGGCGCATACCAGACCGTTATGGCCGGCACCAATGATAATGACGTCGGTGGACGAGTTGCTGTTCATAGCCTAGACACCGTGACACTCTAGTGGGAGTGTAGCTCATATCGCACTGCAACTATCCCGCCTTATGGGCTAGGAAGCGACTTAAAGCGATCTTCGCGGACACTTATTTTTTTAAATAAAAAGGACCACAGACAGAGGTCCTGTTTTAACAGATCGCTTTGTCAATAGGAGAGTGCGAGATGCCAGAAATAGCAATTCAGAAACAGCCAGCAGCATTAGCTAATCTTGAGGTCTGCGAGTCTTTTGGCGAGCCCATTGGTAACCCCTCGCTCCAAACTGCAGCAGGGTTCTATGAGGGTAAGAGTTACGACGGTGATTTTTATACTGGTACATGGGAGTGCGAACCGGGTGTTATGGCGTTAGATCTTGATTTAACCGAGTTCTGTCATTTGCTGGAAGGGCATTGGAGGATTACCTCAGATTCGGGCGTTGTCACTGAACTTCGAGCTGGCGATAGCTGGGTTTTCCCTCGGGGGTTTAAGGGGCAGTCAGAAGTTTTGGAGCGGGTTCGGAAAGTCTACTTCATGATGGTGCCAGAGGAGGGCTAAGTTGTCGCGCCTAGGCGCTTCGGTTATTTCCCGGTTGCCTCGTGCACCTTTATCCGCGTTTCCGTGCAGTATTAAAAAAGTTGATAGTGAGGGTCTTTGCGGTGAAGCATTGGTCGTTGGCTAAAAGAGCTCGAAGTTTTGTATTCACCTTTGGTCTCTCAATTCAGTTTGCTACGGCATCTCCGGATACTATCGTCGTCAATGCTACAGTTTACACGGTTGATAGGGCACGACCGTGGGTCGAGGCATTTGCAATAACTGATGGCGTGATATCCGAGGTTGGCACAAGTCATGAGATCAAAGCGCTTGCTGGTCAAGGCACGCATGTCATAGACCTAGATGGCCGCTTTGCAATGCCTGGGTTCCATGATGCCCACATACACCCGATGGAGGGCGTCAGTCTCAACTCATTCATGGGGTGCGACTTGATTCCTATTATAGAGGCCGATCCTGACCCAGAGACCTGGGTAGAGCCATTGAAAAAGTGTAATGAGCTTACCTTTCCTCATGATTGGGTTTTAGGGGGCGGGCACGACAATAGTTTCTTGATGGCACTTGATCGCCATCCCAAGGCACTTCTCGATGATGCCTTTCCTGACAAGCCGGCTGCCTTCATGGAAAAGAGTTCCCACTCCATGTGGGTGAATTCCCTGGCACTTTCGCGATTAGAGATAGATGCGGAATCCAAGCACCCTCAGGGCGGGAAGATTTTTAAAGATCCCAAGTCGCGTGAGCCAATAGGAATTTTGTCTGACAGTGCTGGGGACGAGCTCATGCATTCCGCCCTCGCAAATAATCCGAAATTACAAGAGGCGCGGTTTCACGCCGTCATTGAGTCTCAGGCCTTAATGTCTAGTTACGGCATCACTTCTGCTGTCAATGCTCGTCTGTATTGGCTGCGAGGTAATTTGATCCCATGGCAGCGCGCAGCTGATGAGGGCTTGCTGACCGTTCGTAACATTATGTCGTTGTGGGCTTACCCACACCTTGACGATGACGATCAGATCGCGCTGCTGCAGAGGATGTACAGTAATGACTCGGATTCTATGCTCCGAGTTAACAAAGTAAAGTTTTACTCCGATGGCGTTCCGGAACTCAACTCAGCAGCGGTGAGTCAACCATATGGGTATCTCGTTCATTCCGATGCCGAGCTGCTAGGAGGAAATTATTTCACTCAAGAACGCATGGCTCGTTACATTTCTGAGCTGTATCCAGTTGGGTTTGGTGCGCTGATTCATGCGATTGGCGACCGCGGCGCACACGAGGCGTTAAACGCTATCGAGTTTGCGCAGCGGGCGAACAATGATTTGGGTGTTAACCAAAATCGTCATTACGTTACCCACGTAAACTGGGTGGGCGAGGATGATTACAGGCGATTCAGTGAACTCAATGTGCCGGCAGATACTCAGATGAACTATATCGAGTATGAGGAATATCAGGGCGGCGCTTTTAACTACTACGATGAGCTTTCGAGCGGAATCGAAGATACATGGAGCCGTCTATTGATCAACAACGTTGCGAATACAATGGCGATGCCCGAAATTATCTCTGAGGGAGGTAGATTGGTTATTAGCAGTGATTGGGATGTGAGTGAGATCGACCCGCTCTTTTCGATACAAAACGCGACGGTAGAGTTGAAAGGAACTCAGGTGGGTGGAAAAACCTTAGCCGAGAAAGATTTACTAAAACTGGCCATAAGAGCCTACACCCTGAACGCGGCTTACGCGATGAATCAGGAGATGCTTACAGGTTCCATATCGGTCGGTAAGTTCGCAGATTTTATTGTCATAGATCGCAATCTACTGACAGTTCCAGTGGAGACGGTCCGCGAAGCTCGCGTAGAGCAAACTTACGTTGCCGGGGAGCTAGTATACGAGGCTTCGCACTAGAGCGCGTCGAGGGCTTTGTAATAAGCCATGCCTGCCGCCAGCATAGGCATTCGGAATAACTGCCCACCGGGGAAGGTAACCTGTGGCAGCTTAGCCATGACATCAAAACGCGTTGTTTCTTTCGCAATCATTTCCGCTGTGATTCGCGCCATCATGTGTGTCGGAGCCACACCATGCCCCGAATAGGCTTGAATGTATGCAATGTTTTCAGAGAGGCGGCCGAGCTGCGGCATTCTATTAAGACCAATACCAATCCAGCCGCTCCAAGCATAATCGATGCTCACATCGGCAAGCTCTGGAAAAATAGCGATCATTTTTTTGCGCATGACCGACTCTAGATTACTCGGTTCCATGCCAGTGTAATTTGCGAGCCCACCGAAGAGCATGCGCTTATCAGCGGACAGTCTGAAATAGTCGAGCGCGGCTCGAGGGTCACAGACTGCCACATCCCCGGGAATCAGTCTTTTAGCTAGCTCATCGGGCAGCGGCGATGTCGCGATGACCGAGCTCGAACAGGGTAATACACGCTTTGATAGTTTAGCGATCAAGCCACCAAGGTAGGCATTTCCCGCTAAAACGACTTGGCGAGCTTTGACGCAACCATGCTCGGTCTTAACCTGTGGTTGATCGCCATGGATTACCTCGGTTACAAGCGATTGCTCAAATATCCGACCACCCAAGCCTTCAAGTGCGCGTGCTTCGCCGATGCACAAGTTAAGCGGCTGTAAATGTCCATTAGACTCGTTGTGTAGCCCGCCCAGATACTTCTCAGAATTAACGAATTGCTTTATCTCGTCTTTATCAAGTAGCGAGTAGGTGTGGGGATTCCCTATTTGCTTTTCAAAAGCCTGCCAAGCAGCAAAGTCCTTCATATGTCGAGGCTTGAGTGCTACGTCGCAGTAACCCCACTTGAGGTCACATTGGATATTATAAGCCTGAACCCGGTCACGAATGATATCTCGCGCCTCGATCCCCATTTGATAGATTGTTTGTAAGCCATCTTCTCCGATGTACTTCACAAATCGCTCCGGATCTTGGCCGATACCACCTATGATTTGTCCACCGTTCCGACCGCTGGCGCCCCACGAGATACGTCTCGCTTCCAGTAGGGTTACATCGAAACCGCGCTCAGCGAGTTCAAGTGCGGTATTCACTCCAGTGAAACCACCACCCACGACCACAACGTCGCAACTTATCTCTTCCTCGAGACGAGGATAATTTGTCTGCCAGTTTGCGCTAGCGGCATAGTATGAGCTGGTATGCTCATTACTCTCACGTAGTTTGCGCAGTCCTAACATTGCAGTGTCCTCTCGTGGTGTGGGTGTCTCTGCACGCCACTTGATTTTAGCCGTAGGATACGTGAGGTGGCAGTTTATGAGTTCCATCCTATACGACAGGTAGAACGATTAGCTGGTCATTTTTAGGGTGGTTTCGACACAACAAGAGTGATGCCCAAATGAAATTTGCCGATGTTGATGAACTCGAATATTTCTTGAGCGATAACTCAGACATCGAGCTTCTCGAGCTACTAATGCCTGATATGAATGGCATTCTTCGCTGCAAGCGCATTCAAAAAGCCGAGTTTTTATCGTTATTTCGGGGTGATTTCCAAGTGCCTCGAAGTGTTCCCTTTTTGGGCATTATGGGTGAGATGTACGACGGGGTGTCGCAGGTGGAGTTTGGTGGCGATCCAGATCAAACCATTCGCCCAATCTCAGGGACACTCGCTCGCGTACCCTGGTATGAGTCGCCCGTTGCTCAAGTACTGACGGCTTACACAACAGCTGAAGGTAAGATTGACTGGGTTGACCCGCGCAGCCCTCTGATCAACGTTATCGAGATTTTGGCGCGTGATGGGCTGTCAGCAGTTACCGCGACCGAGCTGGAATTTTATCTACTTGACCCAACGGGTGACGATCGGCCAAGCCCACTCGTCGGTCAGATACCAGGGACACGTCAACGGCAAGCGGGCATCCAATACTGCATGGTTGACGACCTGATTGACTGCGACGCCCTGCTTAACGATATCCGAGAGGCTTGTGAGTTGCACCGGGTTCCCTTAACTGCCATTCACAGTGAGTTCTCGCCTGGCCAGTGGGAGATCAATACTCATCATGTCGATGACCCAGTTCTGGCAGCGGATCATGCAATGTTATTGCGTCGCATCGTAAAGGGTGTCGCAAGAAAACATGATACTGGTGCGACCTTTATGGCGAAGCCCTTTGCCGATATTGCCGGGAGTGGTATGCATATCCACGCGAGCCTGTATGACCGCGATGGGGCCAATATTTTCGCTTGTGACCCCGACACAGTCACAGATGCAACACTAGAAGCGTCGGATACCATTCGTCATGCTATCGCGGGACTTGGCGATACGCTCGATGAAGCGATGGCGATCTTTGCGCCTAATCCTAACTCTTATCGCCGATTCAAGGCGGGCGCTTTCGCTCCTTCGGGTCCTACGTGGGGCTATGATCATCGTGAAGTAGCCTTGCGCATTCCTCGCTCATCCGAAGTGAACCGTCGAATTGAACATCGTCTGTCAGGTGCTGATGCAAACCCCTATCTGGTGCTAGCCGCTGTATTAGCTGGTATGCATTGGGGAATATGCAACGCGCTTGAACCCGGATTACCGGTTCCACGGGAAGCTGATCTTTCAGAGGCTCCAACGACGCTGCCGACGCGTTTAGACGCAGCGATTGACCTATTTAAACAAGGCGATAAGTTGACCTCCTATTTGGGGGCCACCTTCAAGAGAGAGTTCGCTGCAATGCGACAGGGTGAGAGTGACGACTACCACGGCCGAGTTCCTGATCTGGACTACGCGTTTTATCTCAGGGCTATTTGAATGACGACGTGCAACAGGTGAAACCATGAAAAAAATCGCGCTTGTGACAACCATAATAGGCCTCCTACTTCCCTCCCTGTGCAGCGCTGACTCAAATACGTCGAGGCCCAACATTGTTCTTATTCTGATGGACAACTTTGGCTACGGGGAGGTGGGCGTCTATGGAGGCGGTACGCTCAGAGGAGCGGAAACGCCCAATATAGATTCAATTGCGCGGGACGGTTATCAATTAACCAATTTTAATGTAGAGGCCGAATGCACCCCATCACGAGCAGCCCTCATGACAGGCCGATATGGAATTCGTACCCGTTTGCAACACGATTCTGCCCCTCGAGGTATTTGGTATGGAATTAGCGCTTGGGAAGTAACGCTCGCTGAGGTGTTGAGCGCTGAGGGATATGCGACTGGTATGTTCGGTAAATGGCATCTTGGCGACGAAGTTGGGCGATATCCAACCGATCAGGGGTTCGACGAGTGGTATGGTATTCCGAATTCCTCTGACCAAGCATTCTGGCCGGATAGCGATAGTTTTCAAACTGACGCAGGCGTCGAGTTCACACGAGTGATGAGCGCAAAGCGCGGTGAAGTGCCGACAAAACATGAGGTCTACGATCGTGATAAACGTCGGATTATTGATAGTGAGATCACGGATAAGGCAATTGATTTCATTCAGCGCGCAGCTGGCAAAGGAAATCCATTTTTCGCATTTTTGCCATACACACAAACGCATGAGCCCGTGGATGCTCATCCAGAATTTCGCGGCTCTACCGGTAACGGATCATTTGCGGACGTACTCGCACAGACCGACAGTTATGTGGGCGAACTCTTAAAAACCTTGGATTCATTGAATATTCGGGAAAACACTATTGTGATCTTCACAGCCGACAACGGTCGTGAGGGGGTAAAGCGCTCTTTTGGCTTCACGGGCCCCTGGCGTGGATCCATGTTCTCCCCGTACGAGGGCTCGCTTAGAGTGCCCTTCTTGATCAGGTATCCTGCTCATATTCCGCGAGGTGCCGTGTCAAATGACATTGTCCATCTCGTTGATATCTTGCCCACTATTGCGCAATTTACGGGAGCGAAGATTCCAGATGATCGCACCATTGACGGTGAGGATCAGTCAGACTTTTTCTCTGGAATGACCAACAGTTCGGCCCGAGAATCAATGGTGATCTACATTGGAAACGAACTATTCGGAGCGAAGTGGCGGAATTGGAAGGTGCTGCTCAAGGAAATAGGCGGTCAAGGATATGCGATTCAAAACCTGGCGTACCCATCCATCTATAATTTGCTTATTGATCCGAAGGAAGAAGAGCCCGAAAAATTCTACCTCGATGACACTTGGGTTGACGTGCCTTTGTGGGAGGTCATGGAGTCTCACGAGGCCTCGTTGATTCCTGATTCACCGCCGCCTGATGGTCAGTGAGCGAAAAGCACCGCCGCCCAAAAAATACCTTTGATGTCAGCTTATTAAGGCGTGCTTGAAAGGCGTTGGAAGGCGGCTTGATACAGTAAATATGCGATTATCGAAGCGCAACCACACATAATAAAAACACCTCCGTAGCCGCCTCCAAAGGCCAAAACAGTGGCAGCAATGTTAGGGCCGATCATCTGTCCTGCGCCCTGGGCAGCAGGCATCAAAGCCGCGAAGCGGCCAGTTGGGTCAAATCGAGCAATAGAGCCCATCTGGTAAACGTCTATAAAAATCCAAAGGAAGTTGAAGCTGAAGAGACTTGCAAAAAATATCGGTTCGTTAATACCTAGCGCAAGCATGCTTACCGAGGTTCCCTGAATAATCAGAGTCACCAGAAGCGGTCTTGCAACACCCAGTCGATCGCTGATCACCGTGGCCACGAAACAGCCCAAGAGCGATGCAAGACTCGCCCAGACGAGAAGGCTGGACACCCACTGACTGTCCAATGACGCATCCGACGCAGCGAGCTCAATATAAGTCCAATATGCCCCAATGTTGATGTAGGTGAAGGCCATTGCGACCAAGAACAGCATCAACGGGAGCGCTGGATTTTCATGCGTACTGTCAAGATCTGGAGTGTCCGCTGAGTGAACGGTTATGTCCTGTTCGTCTGTAGGTTCGGGAACCCAATGGAGGCAAAGCAGCACAGGGAGGTAGCTTATGCCAAACGCAAGGTAGATTCCCTCCATGGAGAGTTTTGGCAAAAAATAGAGCTCTGCACCCTGCACGAAGGCGAAAGCAAAGAGAAGGTAGTTGAAAGCGTGAGTTGGCGAACTTCTTCCGCCCAAAGTTGCCACAGCTATTCCAGTGAAAACGCCGCTCGCAGACCCCGCTAAAAATCGAAGGATCAGTGTCGTTGTGTAATCTGAGTAAAAGATACAGGCACAGTTAGCGGCTACGGCTCCTACCACTGCGGCGAAGACCAATACTCGGCGAGATACCCGGGTTATGAGAGTGCTTGCAATAACGGCGCCAACCGCCAATCCACCGAGATCTGCTCCGGCAACACGTCCCACTTGGACTTCAGTAAAATGGAGAAAGTTATTCCAAGACGAACTTAAAACGGGTATGCCGGCTAAGACCGCGTAGCCAACTAACGACATATAAAGGCCAACCGTCAGCGACTGCCAGCGATCAAAAGATGATGTGCTCACCCTAAACCTCGACTCATTTGAAGCCACAGGTAGCTGATAGAAATATCGCTCGCGACATTGCGTCTTCCCAACATCATGCAAATATGTGACGTGAATGCCTCACTGCTCAAGAGAAATCGTCTCACCACTTTGAAGCTCACCACTGAGAAACACGGCAAGGGTTGTCGTGTCGGCTATCCGGCTCGGATCCACTGTAAACACATCCTGGTCTAAAATGACAAAGTCTGCCCACTTCCCAATCTGTATCGATCCCAATTCGTCCTCTACGCGAAGTTGATAAGCCCCGTTCAGTGTGTAGCCTCTCAGCAAGTCCGAAATACTGAGGCGTTCCTCTGCAGGTTCTTTAACGCCATCATCATCGGTGAGCCACCAGTCTTTAGGATATTGTCTCGTGTGACCCACCTGCATTCCCAGATAAGGGCTGATGTAGGTGGCTAACATTTCTCCGCCCCACCATTCATCGCTTGAGAAGGTGTAGGTGGCACCCGAGTCGACCACGGATTTAGCACGATACATGTTGGCGAAACGATCGGTGCCTAGCAGCTCAGCGTCCGGGTCATTAATTGATGCGCCGAACCACCAAGGTGTGAAATTGGCAATAACACCTAACTGGGCAATTCTGATCAGATCATCAGGGTGAAGGTAAGCGAGGTGTGCAAGTGTTACCCGTGGGAAAAAATCCAGCCCTATCATATTCTGCGCGCGCTCGACTGCATCAAGAACAGTTCTTGCGGAGCGACTTCCAATCGAGTGGACGTGAAGATCCAATTTCTCGTGGTGAAGCTCCATTAGGAGCTCAGTCAGCTCCTCAACCGTTAACAACGTGTTGACTGTCGACGTGCTCCCTCCGTAGGGATCAAGGTAAGAAGCAGAGCGGTTAGCATTTATCCCGTCCATGAAAACTTTGACTGAATTAAAGTGGAGACGCTCGCTACCAAACTCTTTTCGATATCGCTTTATTTCAGCAATAGCGGTACTGGCTCGATCTGGCGTAAAAATCTGATAAGTACCAAAGTACCGTAGGGGTAACTCGCCATTCTTATCGAGGTCAGAGATCACTGAGTAAGTGAGATCACCAAATCCTTTATTGCCTGCATCGAAAACGGCTGTCACACCATGGCTACTCAGGATTTTTAACGTCTTGGCAACGCTCGCTCGATGCCTCGCGAGGTGCGATTCTTCCACGACGGGAAACGCGGAGATCAGATGTTGGACTCCAGCTCCTTCCTTAATCCATCCCGTTGGGTCTCCACGTTCATCTCTCACATAGATAGCCATACCAGGCTTGGGATCTGGCGTATTTTTGTCGATGCGAAGGCGCTCAAGTGCTTTAGAGTTCAGCCAAAAGTCGTGCGCAGTCTCACTCTCGAACCAAATAAGTCTGTCGGGGAGTACGGCATCCAGCATTTGCCTTTTTGGGCCTTCGTCGCCACGTACAAACATATCCGTTGGCCAGCAACAAAGTCGTAACCATTCTTTTTTGGGATGCTTTTCAGCCATGGCCTTCGCCGATGCCAGTAATGCGCCGGGCGTATCACCTTCTACGAAGAGAAATGCTTCGACATCGACATATCCCGGATGTGCGTGACTGTCTATCAATCCGGGTACTATCAGTCGATTATTTGCGTTTAGGACCGCTGCAGCAGGGGGTGCATCCTTATTATCTCCCACAAAAGAAAACTTTCCGTTTTTAATCGCAATGGCCTGCGCCCAAGGTAACTCCGTATTGGCTGTAAAGATCCTCCCATTTTTAATGAGTAGATCCGCCATCTGCGGGTCTGCCAAGACAGGTGTTGCTGATAAGAGTAAGGAGACGGCAAACAGCACCGAGGCCAACGATGAACTGACGGCAACCCAAACGCTATTTTTAGTGAGGAAACCTGTCGGCAGAGATGACGCGAGAAGGGTCAATCTTGAAATGTGGCCATCACGGATGTCTTGTCTTTGCAAAACAGAAGGGATGAGCATACCCACGTTAGCCTGAGTGCGCCCGCCGGTATTGAGCTGGGGTTTGACCGGTCGCTTTTTTAAAAGCGGTGTAAAACGTCGACGTAGAATTGAATCCTACTGAAAGAGCAACGTCGAGAATGGCGGGGAACTGACATTCTTTTTGCCGAAGGAGCTTGGCCGCTTCGGCCACCCTAAATCGGTTGATGTAATCAAAAAAGCTCATCGAATGCCCGGCATTGATCGCCTGTGAGACATGATTAACAGATGTGCCTAGGCGCTCGGCCAATTTTGGTAAAGATAAATCAGGATCTAAGAAGGCTTGGTCAACTTCCATCACCTTTTTCAAGGACTGCAGCAGCATTTCCATAGCCTCATCACTGAGACCCGATTTCGCGTAGCTCTTACCGGCATTTGAGAGCCCTCGACGACCAGGAATACGGTAGTAATCGCTTATCCGTGTCGCGATCCCTTCATCAAGCTCAATAAATTCTGCACCGCCCCAACCTTGTAAATCTTCATTGGGGTCCAAAGGCACTACACGATATTGGAAGGCGATCGCTTTATCGCTGAATAGCACGTCCCCAACGACTTCATATCGATAACTATCGTCACTAAAGTAGTCTACCAGGTGCTCAACTAGAGATTGGCGAGTCAGTACTCGTGCATCTCCCTGGTCAATGTAGGTACCGTTTTCGCTGAGGTGGTCAGCTACCGCTGGCGCGTCTTGACTATTCCATGCAGCCACGTAGCTCTTGACAAAATCATCGGGTGATCCCAAACGTGTCTCCCGTAATAAACTTCTCGTGCCTCATCGATTATGCCTCGTGCGAGTGGTTGTGAGTCCTAGCGTGTAGGGTAATACCAATTTGCTGCGTTTGTAATCGAGTACCTCTGCAAAGGAAAAGGTTAGGGCGCCCTGGCAAGCGCTTGAGCCATTACGCCATGTCAGTTTTGATGCACTGCAGATTTTTCAATTCACAGGCAGTGCGCTCCTTGCTACTACAGTAGCTAGTTCGAACGTATACGATCGAAGATGTATCAGGGAGGGCAGAGATATTGTAAACGGGGCAGTGTATTCAGAATATGGTACATCAACTGGGTGAAGATGTATGGACGGGGCAGCAGAGGTAGTAATAAACGCGAAAAGAAAATCACCTGGCTTTCGGGGGCTGCCCCCTAAGCAGTGGTTTAAGCTTATCGTTTATTCGCTACTGTTTATCAACTTTCTCGTCTACGTGACTAATGATTTCGTTCGTATGATCCACACAGTTAATACCAGCTGGAGTTGGTTTGACTGGACCTCAGCTTTTGCAACAACACTCGATGTGGCGGCCTGGTTACTGCTGTTAATGCTTTTTGAACTCGAGACTTATGTCTTATCTGATGATGCCTTTACGAAAGGTCGTGTCCGCGTCATGCAAGTCCTGCGGTTGTTATGCGTTCTCGTCATTGGTCATACGATTTTTGCTTTTGGGGACTATTTGTATAAGTTGCAAACGGAGCAAGTGCATCATATTGACGTCGATTTGTGCTCGTTTGCAGGTCAAGAACTGAGCTATACGAATAATCTCGAATATTGGGATCTTACGATTGAGAATTGCGAGTCGCTCGCTACTGGGCGAGAGTATTTCCAGTTCGATAAGAAGGAGCTGATAACTGACCCAGCGGGATGGAATACCGAGTGGGGACTTGCGTGGTCGGATTTTATCGAGGTGGTTGTTTGGCTGCTAATTTTAGGACTGACGGAGCTCATGGTTCGATTACAAGATCGAGGAGTGACGCGTGGGCGTTTAATGCGCTCTATCCGAGTCAGTAAGGCGGTTTTTTACGCGGTCCTTTGGATAGTGGCCGGCTATTGGGTCGTTTTGGGCCATTACGTATTCGCCTGGGATCAGGCGCTATGGATTTTGGGCTTTTTGATCATCGGGATGAATCTCTCTGCATGGAGAGACGAAATCGAAGCCAATCACCCAGATAGTGGTGAGGCAGTTACTGAGCGGGCCTACTGATCGCTAAGTCAGGCTTGGAGGTGTTTGACGGGCGCGCGGATGGACCCAAAAGGGCTTGTCTTTAATCGTGCACCGCGCCATTTTCATTTGCTGGCGTAGTTCTCTTTGATAATAAATCTCGGCCCAGATCTCTCCGTTGGCTGCTTTTGCGTCCACCATTGCGAATGCGATGTTAGCCTTAACTGCGGGCGACCACATGGCGGAGGTGACATAGCCGATCTCTCTAGACTGCTTCTCGTCGTTGTAGAGTATGGCCTCTTCGGCGACTTTGTTGCCTTCAATATCGAGCTTTAAGAGCTTTACCTTTAGTCCTTCGTTCTTCTGTTTCAAAAGTGCTCGTCTGCCATTGAAGTGTGGTTTTTTGAAATCGACTAACCAACCGAGCCCAAGTTCTAACGGGGTCTGGTCGTATTCAAAATTCACTGTTTTCAACGCTTCGTTAAATTCCATATAAGGCATCAAAAATCCGGCTTCTAACCGAGCCATATTGGTCGCTGTCTCACCATAGGGCTGGATGCCATAGTTGGCTCCAGCTTCATAGAGCGCATCCCACATGGGAATGGCCAGCCTTGGCTCTACCCATAGCTCATAACCTAGATCGCCAGTGAAACCTGTTCTTGAAACCATGATTTCACCGTCCTGAAAGGGAAGGTGCATGAAATTGAAAGGTTTGAGTTGCTCTACTTCCCCTAACCCCATCGCTTTCAGTGTGGCGAAACTCGTTGGCCCCTGGAGAGATAGTGCGGCGAAATCTTCCGTCGCCTCGGTTATTTCAAGATTTGA
>CEOC01027096.1_pt1 | contig 22186 bp, 22 predicted proteins | sample 356191 | NCBI WGS metagenome assembly CEOC01 (sample SAMEA2619952, study PRJEB7988) | marine metagenome | biome: marine biome (ENVO:00000447); feature: deep chlorophyll maximum layer (ENVO:xxxxxxxx); material: "saline water (ENVO:00002010), including plankton (ENVO:xxxxxxxx)" | depth 17 m
TTTACATCTATTAAAAGATTAATTGGAAAAAGTATAAGTGATATTAATACGAGTAGCTTTTATTCGCCTTGCAATTACTCAGGAGATGAAAATATTTTAAAATTTGAGGTTTTTGACAAACTCTTAACTCCAATTGAAATTTCATCTGAAATTTTGAAACATTTAAAAAATATTACCGAAAGAACATTATTAGGTGACATAGCTGGTTGTGTAATCACTGTGCCCGCTTATTTTGATGATGCTCAAAGACAGGCAACAAAAGATGCGGCTAAACTTTGTGGGCTTAAAGTATTGAGGCTTCTAAATGAGCCTACGGCAGCAGCAATTGCGTATGGACTTAATAATAAAGATGCGTCTAAAGTAATGGTATACGATCTAGGGGGAGGTACATTTGATGTGTCTATTCTAAATTTAGATGATGGTGTATTCAAAGTCCTTGCTACTGGTGGAAACAGCTCCTTGGGTGGAGATGACTTTGATAGTATTTTAACGGAATATATTGAAAAAGAACTGAATATTAACCTTGATCTTGAAAAAAAACATCAGCTTTATTTATATGCAAAAGATATAAAAATAATGTTGTCACATAATTCTGAAGTAAAAATTAATTTAAAGAAATTTGGTTTAGATGATAAAGAAATATTATTAACTAGAGAGAAGTTTAATATGCTAATAGACAAATTAGTAAAAGAAACTTTAAAAATAAGTGAAGAGGTTCTTTTGGAATCAGGCTTAAATATAAATGAACTTGATGAAATTATATTAGTTGGTGGCTCAACACGAATCCCTTATATAAAATTTATGGTAGAAAATTTTTTTAATAAAAAACCTTTATCAAATATAAATCCAGACAATGTTGTTGCAATTGGAGCATCAATACAGGCCAATATATTATCTGGAAATTCATCTGATGAATTATTGCTTCTCGATGTGATTCCATTATCACTAGGAGTTGAAACTATGGGTGAGTTAGTAGAGGTTATAATACCTAGAAATAGTACAATCCCAACCAGTAGTAGCAAGGAGTATACAACATTTAAAGATGGTCAAAATGCAATGAGTATACATGTAGTTCAAGGAGAAAGAGATTTGGTAAGCGACTGTAGGTCACTTGCGAAATTTATTGTAAAAGATATTCCACCTATGTTAGCTGGAGCAGCTAGAGTCAAGTTAGATTTTCAAATAGACGCAGACGGAATTTTAAGTGTTAGTGCAACTGAAATGACAACTAAAAATATCACTTCTATAGAAGTAAGACCATCTTATGGTATTGATGATTCAGAAATTGAAAAAATGTTAAAGGATTCAATAGATAATGCAGAAGATGATATAAACAATAGACATCTAAATGAAGCAGTAGTTGAAGGAAAAAGAGTTATACTTTCAATTAATTCTGCATTAAATATCGATGGTAAAGAACTTCTTAATGAAGAAGAATTTAATAAAATTACAAAAGCAAGAGATAACCTTGAAAAGGAATTAAATAATAAAATTAAAGATAATATAATAGATGCAATTAAAGCTTTAGAAAAATCTTCTGAAGAATATGTTTCTAGAAGAATGAATTCGAATATAAAAAAAATTATGAAAGGTACAGACATCAAGGAGTACAGTTAAAATGCCAAAGATAAAATTTTTGCCTCATGAAACATTATGTCCTAATGGCCTAGAAATAGAAGCTGATGAGGGTATTAGTATTTGTGATATAGCTTTAAAGAACAATATAGATATAGAACATGCTTGTGAAAAATCTTGTGCTTGCACAACTTGTCATGTTTATATCAGATCTGGATTAGAATCTTTAGAAGAGTCAACAGAAGAAGAGGATGATATGCTTGATAAAGCTTGGGGTCTAGAGCCAGATTCTAGATTAAGCTGTCAAACATTGACGGGGAAAGATGATTTAGTTATTGAAATACCAAAATATACTATTAATATGGTCTCTGAAAATCACTAGTGAGCACGAATATGAGTTTAAAATGGAATGATAGTTTGGATATAGCATGTGAATTACTTGAAAAGTATCCTGATATCGACCCGCAATATATAAGATATACTGATTTGCATGAATGGATATGTGGATTAGAAGATTTTGACGACGACCCGTTAAAATCAAATGAAAAAATTCTTGAGTCTATTCAAATGAATTGGATAGAGGAAGCTAAATAAAAAAACTAAAGGAGCTTAAAATGGCAATAGAAAAAACATTATCAATTATAAAGCCAGATGCAGTTGGAAAAAATGTTATTGGAAAAATTATTCAAAGATTTGAAGATAATAAATTACAAGTTGTTGCGTCCAAGATGGTTCATTTGTCAAAAGAAAAAGCAGAAGGTTTCTATGATATTCATAGAGACAAGCCATTTTTTTCTAATTTAGTTGAGTTTATGACATCAGGTCCGGTGATTGTTCAAATTTTAGAAGGTGAAAATGCTATTTCAAAAAATAGAGAAGTTATGGGTGCAACTAACCCTGGGGAAGCAGCAGATGGCACAATAAGAAAAGACTTTGCAAATAGCATAGATGAAAATGCAGTACATGGATCTGATGCAGAAGATACAGCAAAAGTAGAAATAGCTTATTTTTTTAATGAAGATGAGATTTGCAAAAGAACAAGGTAAACTTTGAATATGAAAAATGTTGACTCGCTTAAAATTGCAAGTAAATTTTTAAAATCTGAAAGAGAAAAGCGAGGAATAACAATTGAAGAAGTCTCATTTGAGTTAAAGTTAGAAAAAAATCTTATAATTGATATTGAAAATAGAAATTTTAAAAAATTTAATAGTTATCTATTTTTGAGAGGGTATTTAGTTAATTATGCAGAATTTCTTAAGGTTGATATAAATCTTCCAGATATAAAAGAGAAAAAAACAGCAAGTTTTAAAAAAGAAAAATATAAGCCTAATAAATCTAAAAATAAAAAATATCTAAAAATAATTATTTCTCTTTTTATATTATTACTTTTTATTATTTTGGCTTCAAAGTTACAGAAGAAAGATTCTAGTGATATTATCCTAAACAAAAGCGAGCATGCAAAAGTAGATTCTAAAGAGAGTGATTCAATTGCTGATAAAGAGCTAACAAATAATATTTCTAATGATGATAGTGTTGAATATACCAATAAAGGTCAAAACGATATTGTTTCAACTGATTTAAATAATTCTATTGATATTCATGAGGATAATAGCTTAAATGAATCTAAGGATGATGATATTGATGACATCCTACATCACAATAACACTTTAGTTATTAATTACAGCGGTAATTCTTGGACTGAAATAATTGATTCGAATGGCGACATTATTTTTTTTGATTTAGTGAAAAAAAATACTGTCCTGAAGCTTGAAGTAGAAGCTCCTTTCGAAATATTATTAGGTAACGCAACTGTAACTAATATCAAGTATAATAATAAAAATGTTATAATTCCTTACATAAATCCGAATAACAATGTTAGTAAAATTATAGTAGATAACTAAAAAAAATGAAAAAATTTCAATCTGTTAGAGGCATGAAAGATATTTTGCCAGCACAATCAAAAGCTTTTAGGAGTCTTGAAAATGTTTTAATTTCTTGTGCTAATCAATATGGTTATGAGGAAATTAGAACTCCAATTCTAGAAGAGACAGATCTATTTATTAAGTCTATTGGTAATGGCACAGATATTGTTGAAAAAGAAATGTTTACATTTACTGATTCAAAGAAAAATTCCTTTTCTATGAGGCCGGAGGGGACAGCATCTTGTGCTAGAGCAATTATTGAGAATGGTTTAAATGAGTCTATTAATAGATTGTGGTATTTAGGACCTTTTTTTAGACATGAAAGACCTCAAAAAGGAAGATACCGTCAATTTCATCAATTTGGAGCAGAATTAATTGGTATTGAAAATTATGAGGCAGATGTAGAAATAATAAGTATAGTTGAATATATATGGAATACGTTAGACATTAATCCTTTGTTGAAATTAAATACAATAGGAAATATTGATGATAGAAAAAAATATATTGATGTCTTAGTTAAGTATTTTATGAAGTACAAAAACGATCTTAGCGAAAGTGAAGAAAATAAAATTAAACTAAATCCTTTAAGAATCTTAGACTCAAAAAATGAAAAAATTTTCGAAATTATAAATTCTGCACCCAAAATATCAGATTACATATCAAATGAATCAAAACAGCACTTTGATAATGTATTAGATACTTTAAATAAAAAAAATATTTCATTTGAAGTTGATGAAAAATTAGTTAGAGGTTTAGATTACTATAATAAAACGGTTTTTGAGTATGTTGATAGTTTTAGACAGACACAAAATACTATATGCGCAGGTGGTAGATATGATTTTTTATTTGAGAATCTTTGTACTAAGAATTTACCAGCACTTGGATTTGCAATCGGCTTGGAGAGACTTATAGAGTATATAGAATACAATGTAAACTTAAAGGAAAATTATCATTTTTTCATAGCTGTGCTTAATGAAAATGACTATTTATATTCTCAGAAGGTTGCAGATATAATTAGAAAAATTTCAAAAAAATATGTAGTTTCAAGTAGTTACAATTACTCAAATTTAAAATCATTATTAAAAAAGGCTAATAAATTCTCATCTGACTATTGTGTTATAATCGGTGAAGAAGAGAGTAAAGATAATTCATGTCAGATAAAAGATATGAATACAGGCAACCAGGAAAAAATTAAAATTGAAAATATTCAGGATTATTTGAATAAATGCATTAATAATAGGAAACAAAAATGAGTGAAGAAAATGTAGATTTTACTAATAAGTTATTAGCGTGGGTTTCAGAAAATATAAAGTTTATAGTCACTGGAATTATAATTGGAATATCAATTCCTCTATTATGGAATTTTATGCAATATAAGGAACAACAAAAAAATTTAGTTGCTTCAGATCTTTATTACAAATTTATTAATATAGAGAGTACAGACGAAGAGGTTGCGGAAATAAGAAACAGATTGAATTCAGATCATGATAATTCTATATATGAAGTATTATCGAATTTTGTTTCAGCAAAAAAAGAATTTGAAAATAAAAACTATGATTTATCAATGAATTACTTACAAGAAATAATAAATATTAATTCCAATGATACTTATAATAGTTTAGCTAATATAAAAATGGCAATAATATACGTTCAAAAAGAAGACTATGATAGTGCTTTAAAAAAATTAGACGAAGTTGAAATGCAAAAAGCTTTTAAGCAAGTTTTGTCAGAGATTAAAGGAGATATTTATAAGTATAAAGGTGATAAAGTAAATTCTCTAAAATTTTATGACGATGCAATTAGCTCTTCTGCGATTAATAATGAAAATTTATTAATGAAAAGAAATTCTGTGCAAAATTAAAATATTATGAAAAAAATATTTATCCTTTTAGTTCTAATGACTAGTTCTTGTTCATCTACAGATGGTTTCTTGCCTGGTTTTGTCCCAGATTTTATTTCAAATTACTTTAAGCCGGAAATTAAGCCTTATGCTGACCTGCCAGATTTTGTTTCCAGTGTAGATGCAGTGCTTCGTTGGGAAAAAAAACTCCCAGGTAAAATCGATGATACATACTCTTTTTTAAACTTATATAAATATAATGAAAATATGTATGTTCCAACTAATGAAAAAAAAATTCATATTATTGCTTCAGAGTCTGGAGAAATAAAAAAATCAATTGATGTAAGCTTAGATATTTTTTCAAATATAATAGTTGATTCTTCATTAGTTTACTTTGGAACATTGCAAGATACTGTTACTGCTTTAAATATTTCAAATAATGAAGTCTTGTGGCAACGTATTATGCCTAGCGAGGTTATGTCAATATCTGAAGTATCTAACAATACAATTTTTATTAGAACTAATGACAGTAAAATTACTGCAATTGATATTAATACCGGTGAATTTTTGTGGATTAACTCTCAAATACCAACAGAATTATCAATAAGAGGATTAAGTAAACCCAGAATTGATGAAGAAAAATTATTTGTAGGTTTTGAAGATGGAAAAATTGTTTCTTACAACATTGTTAATGGAGATATCAATTGGCAGGCACAAATACCATCTGGAAGTACAGAAACTATAATTGATAGATTAAATGACATAGATGGTAATATGATTGTTGATGATGGTGCTCTCTATGCTATTTCATATCAAGGAAATATTGTTTCAATTGATACGTATTCAGGGCAAATATTATGGAAAAGGGAAGCTTCTTCATTATTTGGATTAGAATCTGATGGTGAAAATGTATTTTATATTGATGATGAAGGGATACTCTGGTGTATAGAAAAATATGCAGGTAGACCAGTTTGGAAGCAAGATAAATTTTTCAAGAGACTAGTTGGACAACCCATTTTTTATAATAATTTCATAATTGTAAACGACATTGAAAATTATATTCATATAATAGACTCTACAAGTGGGTCAATATTAGGAAGGATAAAATTTAAAAAAGAAATTCAATCCATGTATGTAGATTACGACTCACTATATTTGTTAGATAAAAATTTTTCTTTAAAAAAATATGAAATAAATAAAATTTTATTAGAAAATTAAATATATTAGAGAAATTTAGATGAATAACATAGTTACTTTAGTTGGTAGACCAAATGTAGGGAAATCAACAATATTTAACAAAATAACAAAAACTAATAATGCAATTGTTGCTGATGTTCCTGGGTACACTAGAGACTGCCAACAAGGCATTGGTAAATTTGAAGAAAAAAAATTTTTTATTGTTGATACGGCAGGATTATTTTTTAGAGAGGATGAAGTTAGTAATATTAGCGAGGCAAATACTTACGAAGCTATTACTGAATCAGATTTAATAATGTTTGTTGTTGATGGGCAACAGGGTTTGGTTAGTTTAGATGTTGAAATTGCAAATGATTTAAGAAAATTGCATAAAAAGATCTTTTTAGTAGTTAATAAAATAGATAAAGTACAGAAAGATATTGTTATTAGTGAATTTTCAGAGCTTGGTTTTGAAGATATAACGCTAGTATCTGGAAAAAATGGTTCTGGCATTAAAGAAATTTCTAGAAAGATAGTAAATGCAATACCTGAAAATCTTACAATAGATGGTGACAATGATTTTAATTTAGCCATTTTAGGAAAACCAAATGTAGGAAAATCAACTTTGGTTAATGCTTTTTTAGGAAAAGAAAAACAAATTACTCAGAATCAACCTGGAACAACTAGGGATTGTATTAAAATTCCAGTTACTAAGTATGGTCATAATTTCAATATAGTTGATACGCCTGGTGTTAGAAAGAAAAGTAAGACAAAAAATCATATTGAGATAATTGGTGTTATTAAAACTTTAAAAACTATTGAATCATCTGATGTAGTAATAGTTCTTATAGATTCAATGGATGGTATAACAGATCAGGATTTATCTCTTATTGGGTCTGTAATGGAAATTGGAAAACCAGCTTTGATAGCTTTAAACAAAACAGATGCTACAGATGATTACCAGGAGCATTTATTGTCATATGGCATTGATACAAAACTTAAATTTATAAACTATATTCCAATACAAAAAATTTCAGCATTAAAAAAAATTGGTTTAAAAAAATTATTAACAACAGCAATTAATATATTTGAAAATAGCAAGAAATCTATCAACACATCTTTATTGAATGATCTTTTTCAAAAAGCTATTACTGATCACCAACCACCCGCTTATGCTGGTAAAAGAATAAAAATAAGATATGTTCACCAGGGCGGAAATAACCCAATAAGACTTATTATTCATGGAACTTATGTTGATAAACTTTCTAAAGACTATTTAAGGTATCTTTCTAGTTTTATTAGAAAGAGAATAGAATTAACAGGGATAACAATATTTTTTGAGCTAAGAAGTAAATTTGAAAAATAAACATTTATTTTTCATGCGTAACGTTTACAGAGGTGTATATGCCTCCTCTTACATTGAATTCTGCATTTATATTCATGTACTTGGGATGAAGAAGTTTTACTAGATCATCTAGAATCTGATTAGTTAGATCCTCATGAAAACCAGGCTTGTCCCTAAAAGAAACAAAATATAATTTTAATGATTTTAATTCCACACATAGTTTGTCTGGTATATACTCAATCAATATATTAGCAAAATCTGGCTGTCCGGTTTTTGGGCAAAGACTTGTAAATTCAGGTATTTCAAAGTTGATTGTATAGTCTCTATCAATCTTTGGATTTTCAAATGTTTCTAATATATTATTACTCATGACTTAAGCATTATAGGTAAGTATTTAAACAAAACAACTCATTATTACTAATATAAGGAAAGATATTGAGACTAACAAATATAAGAATTTCTGGATTTAAGTCGTTTGTAGATAAAACAGAGATATCATTATCAGAAAAAAGAACTGGTATTATTGGCCCAAATGGTTGTGGAAAATCTAACATAATAGATGCTGTGAAGTGGGTACTAGGTGAAACATCAAAGCATATTAGAGGTGATAGTATAGATGATGTTATATTTAATGGTACAGACACAAGAAAACCAAATGATTACGCAAATGTAGAATTATTGTTTTCAAATACAGAAAATAGGATAGGTGGTCAATATGCGCAGTATGATGAGATTTCAGTTAAAAGAGAAGTTACAAGAGATGGCGCATCAAAATATTTCTTAAATAATAGTCATTGTAGAAGAAGAGATATTCTTGATATTTTTTTAGGTACAGGACTAGGGCCAAAAAGTTACGCAATTATAAACCAAGGAACAGCTTCTAAACTAATAGAATCAAAGCCAGAGGAATTTAGGGTATATTTAGAAGAAGTTGCAGGAATATCTAAATATAGAGAAAGAAAAAGAGAAACCGAGAATAAAATTAAACATACCAAAGAAAATTTAGATAGATTAAATGATGTAATAAGCGAAGTACTAAAACAGCTAAAAACTTTAGAAAGGCAAGCAATTCAAGCTGATAAATATAAAAAATTAACAGAAGAAAAGAAAATTATTAAATCTGAAATTTTAGCAATTAGTATAAGAGATTTTCAAGAACAAATAGAAAACAAAAATAAAAAAATAGAAACAAAGAAAACAAAATTAGAAAAAAAACAGGCAGAAATTAATAGTATAAATACAAAAATAGAAAAAATTAAATTAGAATACCAAACCCAAAATGAAAGAATGAACGAAACACAAAAGCAGTACTATGATGCATTAAGTGAAGTAGGAAGAACAGAACAAGCAATAGAATATGAAAAAGATGGCGCTGCAAGAGATAAACAGCAATATGATAATGCTATAAAGTCAATTGAAAAAATTAGAGAACAACTAAGAGAAGATAGTAATAAACTTGAAGATTTGAATTCTGAAATAAAAGTTTTAGAAGAAAATAAGAATCAAACAAAAATTAAAATTGAAGAATTAGATAAAAATAGAATTAATTTAGAAGAAAATTTAAGTGAACAAAAGGCAATATCTGAAAAAGATACAAAAATACTTTATGAGTCAAAGCAGAATTTAAAAATTGAAGAAGATAGAATTATCAATTTTGATAATGAAAAAAATCACATAAAGAGTGATATAGACGAAAATACAAAAACATCTAATGAGATTTTAACAGAGTTGAAAAAAATCGAATCATATGAACTTGAAGTTAAAATTAAAGAGTATCAAAAAGAAATTATGATATTTGACTCACTTACAAAAGAATCTAATATTAATGAAATTATACAAAGCGGAAAAAAGATAGAGAATATATTAAGGACTATTACAGAAGTAGTGAAAACTATACAAGCTAATGAATATGAATTAGCAAAAAAGAATGAGCAAATCAAGAATGATATTGATAGGAAAATAGTAACTGCAAACACTAGATTATCAGAGATTAATTCAAAATCTGACTCAAGCAAAGAAAATATTAAAATTTTTTTATCAAGTATAAAAAATTTAGAAGATAAAAATAGAAAAAATTTTGATAAACTTGATGATATAACAACTAATTTAAATGAAGTTAACAAAGTATTGCAAAAAGGATTAGATGATTTTCATAGTTTAGAATTAAATATTGAAACAAAGAAAGTACAAATAAATAATTTAGCTGAAAAAATAAAATTTAATAATACAGAATTAGAGTCTATGACAGGGAATATTGAGATACTAAAAGACAATAATGAGTCTCCAGATAATAAGATTAATGAGTTGCAAGAAATACTTACTGAAAATTTAAAAGTTCAAAATATAAAAGATTTAGAACTAAAAGAAATAAGATCAAAGATTACAGAAATTACAGATGAAATATCTCAATTAGAAAATAATAAATCAGAAGTTTCTAGTTTAATCGATAATATAAGATATGAAGTTTCAGAAGATGAAAAGAATATTCAAGAAATTATAGGGCAGGTAAAAATTACAAAAAATCAATTGCAAGAATTAGGTTTTGAAAATAAATCAATATTAGATGCAGATATTAATTATGATCTTGCTAAGTGGAAAAGAAGAGAAAATGATTTAGCAAATACTATCGATAGAATGGGCCCAATAAATTTAGCAGCAATAGATCAATTTAAAGAATATGAAGAAAGAAAATCTTACTTAAATATGCAAAAAGATGATCTTCATACTGCATTAGAATCATTGGAAGACGCAATTAAGAAAATCGACAAAGATACCAAAGAAAGATTTAAAGACACATTTGAAAAAGTTGATAAAAAATTACAAGAAATTTTTCCAAAATTATTTAATGGTGGGAAAGCTTATTTAAAAATGACTGAAAATGATCTTTTAAAAACAGGGGTTGCTGTTTATGCAAGCCCTCCTGGGAAAAAACTAACATCAATAAATTTGTTATCTGGTGGAGAAAAAGCTTTGACGGCTTTGTCTCTTGTATTTGCTCTTTTTTCATTGAACCCATCACCATTCTGCATGCTAGACGAAGTAGATGCGCCATTGGATGACGCAAACATAGAAAGATTTTGTAATCTATTTTCAGAAATGAGTGAAAAAATACAATTTATTGTTATAACTCATAAGAAAATAACAATGGAATATGTTGAGCAACTTATTGGTGTTACAATGGGTGAAAAAGGCGTTTCAAAATTAGTAAATGTAAGTATGAGTGAGGAATTATAAAATTTTGTATAGGTTATAATAAAGGTGGATGTTAATGAATTTAGAATAATTATTATATTAGTAGGATTTTTCATCATTCTTTATATTTTTATATCTAATAAAAATAATAGAAAATATAAAGTTTATAAAACTAAAAGACACGGCTTTGAAAAATCTATTACAATAAAAACAAATAATAAAAAAAAATCACGTGACAAATTAGATATTAGTCTAAAAACTAAAAATACAAATACTTACCAGCAAAAAAAAATAAGTTTAGCGACATCAAAACCAAAACAAATGTCATTATTTCTAGATAATAATGAAGAAAAACAATTTATCATAATACATTCTGTAGCAAAAAATTTTTACAATATAAAAGATATTTATAATTTTATGGACGAGAATGAAATTTTTATGAATGATAAAGGATATTTCAATAAAATCTCTAGCGATAATCACACAAGATGCGTTAAATATTCTGTAATTAATGCTGTTAGCCCAGGGCTCTTGGATGTTGAAAAAACTAAAGAATATAGAATTAGTGGGATAAGCTTTTTTATGGAGCTTCCAATGAATATTAATTCTTTAAATGTATTAAATGAAATGATCAATGATGCTAAAATATTCTCTAAAAAATATAAAGGAAAATTATATAACAAAGATAAAATATTATTGGACCAAAAGATAATAAAAAATCTTAGAAATATAGCAAAGTCATATAATGAATAATAGTAATAAAAATAAGATAAAAGAAAGGTTAAAAAAATTAAAAAATAAGATTAATTTAGCTAACCATAATTATTATGTATTAGATAACCCTGATATTACTGATCACGAATATGATGATTTATTTAGAGAATTAATATCCCTTGAAAATGAATACCCTGATTTTATTACTGACGATTCACCTTCAAAAAGAATTGGCGCCAAACCTTTATCAAAATTTGAGTCTGTTAAACATAGGATGCAAATGTTGTCACTAAATAATGTTTTTTATTCTTCAGATCTAACCTTGTATATAGATAGACTAGTAAAAAACTTAAATTTAAAGAGTAATAATATAAAATTCTCAGTTGAGCCAAAGCTTGATGGTCTTGCAATAAACTTATTTTATAAAAATGGTATTTTGCAAATTGCTTCTACTCGGGGGGATGGCACAACTGGAGAGAATGTTACTGAAAATATTAAGACAATTAAATCAATTCCTCTAAAATTGGCTGGAAACTCATATCCAGATGAAATTGAAATTAGAGGTGAAGTATTCATTTCTAAAAAAGGTTTTAATGAAATTAATGAATTAAATAATGATAAAAAATTTGCTAATCCAAGAAATGCAGCGGCAGGTAGTCTAAGGCAGTTAGATTCAAGAGTAACTTCAAAAAGACCATTAGATGCTTTTTTTTATTCAGTAGGTTATTGTTCTGAAAATTTAAAAATTGACACTCAAAGTAATTTATTAACCAACTTATCAAGTTGGGGCTTTAAAACGTGTAATTTAAATAAAACTGCTGTTGGACAAAAAGAATGTGAAATTATTTACAATAAAATTCTAAAAAAAAGAGATGAAATTCCTTATGAGATAGATGGGGTAGTTTACAAAGTAGATTCTTTAAAGGATCAAAAAAAACTAGGGACTGTATCAAGAGCGCCAAGATGGGCAATAGCTCATAAATTTCCAGCAGAGGAAAAAATAACAATTATAGAAAACGTAAGATTTCAAGTCGGAAGAACAGGTGTGTTAACACCTGTTGCAAGTCTAAAACCTATAGAAGTTGGAGGTGTAATTGTTAGTAATGCAACACTTCATAATATGGATGAAATAAGAAAAAAAGATATTCATATTGGTGATAAAGTTTCAATAAGAAGGGCGGGTGATGTAATACCAGAAATTGTTAAAGTAATAGAAAAAAATAAATCGAGAAAAAAAATAAAATTACCAAAAAAATGCCCTTGTCCAATTTCTTCAAAAATTGAAAAAGAAAAAGATATGGCATTTGCAAAGTGCACAGGAAATAAAATTTGTCCTGCTCAGAAGAAAGGTGCACTGATACACTTTGTAAGTAAAAAAGCCATGGATATGCAGGGTATTGGAGATAAATTAATTAACAGGTTAGTTGATGAAAAAATTTTAAATTGTTCTTCAGATTTTTATAAATTAAATAAAAAAATTTTGCAAAATTTTGTATTAAATACAGCTGTAAGGGAAGATACTGGAAAAGAGTATGAAATTACTTTAGGGGATAAATCAATTAACAATATATTAAATTCAATAAATAATAAAAAAGAAGTAAATTTAAGTAATTTTATATTTTCACTTGGTATAAACGAAGTTGGAGAGGTTACCGCAAGGAGTTTAGCATTAAAATTTGGTGATATAGATATATTAGCAAAAGCCAGCTATGAAGATATATTGGATTTAAAAGATATAGGCCCTGTTGCAGCATTAAATATATTTAATTTTTTTCGAGAAAAAGATAATATTAAGAATATAAATAACATTTTAAATAGTGGTGTAAAAATTTTAAGTTCTAATAAGAAATTAACAAATTTATTGAATAATGAAATTTATGTAATAACTGGTAAATTAAAAAATATTTCTAGACAAAGTTTGGCAGATAATATTATTGCAAATGGCGGAATAGTTTCTAACTCTGTAACAAAAAAAACTTTTGCACTTATAGTTGGGTCAGACCCTGGATCAAAGCTAGAAAAAGCAAATAAACTTGGTATAAAGATAATTACAGATGAAGTTATTTTAAAAAAATTAAATATATGAAAAATAAGATATCAAAATTAGCGGTAATTGATAAGACTGTTACCCTTGGTAATAATGTAACCATTGGCCCTTATTCTATTGTGCATCCTAATGTTAGAATAGATGATAATACTTCTATAGAGTCTCACTGTATAATTTATCCTGATACAATAATTGGGAAAAATAATAAAATATACGATCATGTTATAATTGGGGCGGACCCACAGGACCTTAATTTTGATACAAATATTAAAACCTCTGTAAAGATTCTTGACAATAATATTATTAGAGAGTTTGTTACAATACATAGATCCACAAAGGAAGAAAAACCAACGCAGATATATAGTAACTCAATGATTATGGTAAATTGTCATATAGCACATGATTGTATAGTTGGTGATAACGTAATTATGAGTAATACTTCAATCCTTGGAGGCCATGCAATGATTGAAGAATTTGCTGTCCTAGGTGGCAATACACTAGTTCATCAGCACGTAAGAGTAGGAAAGTTGTCAATGACTGCTGGGGGAACTAGAATTGTTAAAGATGTAATCCCATATATGTTAGTAGGAAGAGATCCAGTAAAACATTATTGCTTAAATAAAGTTGGAATAAAAAGATACGGTGTAAGTGATGAAGACTACAAAGTTCTCGATAAAGCTTTTAGACTTTTAAGAAAAGGAAAAGATATTACAAAACTTACTCCAATGACTGAAGACTTGCAATATTTAATAAGTTGGTTTAGTGTAAAAAGTGAAAGAGGAAATCTTTCATTTATATAAATTATTAATTACGGAAAAAATTGAAATGTTAGTTGTAATTTCACCAGCTAAAAAACTTGATGAAAATTGTGATAATAATATAATTAACAAATTCACAGTTCCTCCATATTTAGAAAATTCAAAAAAAATTGTCAAAGCACTTAGAAGCTATTCGGTAAGCAGCTTGTCTAAATTGATGAATATTAGTGATAAGATTTCAAGACTAAATTATGAAAGATATATTAAATGGTCTCTGCCATTTAATAAAAATAATTCATATCATGCTCTTTTATTGTTTCAAGGAGATGTTTATAAAGGTATATCAGTAAAGGATTTTGATAAAGAAGATTTTTTATTTGCACAGAAATCTTTAAGAATCCTTTCTGGACTTTATGGTATTTTAAAACCTTTAGATCTTATTCAGCCATATAGACTAGAAATGGGAACCCAATTAAAAATTGGTAAATATAACGATTTATATGATTTTTGGGGTGATGAAATAACGAAATCGATAAATAATGATAAGAATAGCGATTACCTAATAAACTTAGCGTCAGTAGAATATTTTAAATCAATTAATACTGATAGTTTAAAATCAAAATTAATAAATATTTCTTTCAAAGAAAAAAAAGATGGAAAATACAAAATTATAGGTATACACGCAAAAAAAGCTAGAGGTTTAATGAGTAGATATATAGTTAAAAATAAAATAACTGAACCACTTGAGTTAAAAAAATTCAATTTAGAACGTTACAAATATAATAAGATTTTATCAACAGAATCTGATTGGGTTTTTACTAGGTCCTAACTTGCACATTCATATACTAGGTATTTGCGGAACTTTTATGGCTGGCTTAGCTGGCTTAGCAGTAGAGAAAGGGCACAAGGTTACCGGACAAGACAAAGCATACTATCCACCAATGTCTTCTCAGCTAAAGAATCTAGGGATTAACGAAAATTTAACTGAAGACATTTCAGAGGATCTAAAAAATTGTGATTTAGTAATAATTGGAAATTCATTATCTAGAGGTAATAAATGTGTTGAATATATTTTAGATAAAAATCTAAACTATTATTCGGGTCCAGAATGGATCAAAAATTTCATTTTAAAGGACAAATTTGTATTTGTTGTCTCAGGAACACATGGGAAGACAACTACAACTTCTATGTTGATAAAGATTTTAAAAGAAAATGGTAACGACCCATCTTATTTATTAGGCGGGATATATCAAGAGGATAATATTAGTTTTAAATTAACAAAATCAAAATATTTTATTATTGAAGGTGACGAATATGACACATCTTTTTTTGATAAAAGGTCTAAGTTTGTACATTATAAACCTAATACTTTAATTATAAATAATATAGAATTTGATCACTCTGATATTTTTGAAGATATCAGCGAAATAAAAAAACAATTTCACTACTTAATTAGAACAATGTCCTCAAAAACTAATATTGTTTATAAAAAAGATGATAAAAATATAGAAGATGTATTAAATATGGGATTTTGGTCAAAAGTAATTAATTTTAAAAAAGTTGATAATATAGAAAATATATTTGGTAATCATAATTTAGAAAATGCTGCTGCCGCAATTTCAGCTGCTGAATCTATTGGAATAAATGTGGAGTCTTCTTTAAATGCATTAAAAAAATTTTCAGGCGTCAAGAGACGACTTGAATTGATTGAAACAGAAAAATTCACTTTATATGATGATTTTGCGCATCACCCTACAGCAGTAAAAGAAACTTTAAACGCAGTTAGCCAAAAGCACCCAGGTAAAAATATTAATGTTTTTTTTGAAATTAGATCTAATAGTATGGTAGCTGGAACACATAAAAAAAATTTTTACAGCTCTTTTATTGGAGCTAATAAGGTATTTATTTATTCAGGTAAAAAAATAAAATGGTTTGAACCAACTGATAAAATAAAGATTTTTGATAATTTAGATACAATTATTAGTGAAATTATTTCTAGTACAGAAAATGTTGATATTGTTATTTTAATGTCAAACGGTGATACTTCAGATATTATTAATAAAATAAAATATCATGAAAAATAACGTTCCTATTTTCCCTCTTAGTTCAATCACATTTCCTGGGGGTTATATGCCATTAAGAATATTCGAGACAAGATATTTAGATATGGTTAAAAATTGTGTGAAAAATAATACTGGATTTGGTATATCCCTAAATAAGCCTAATAGTAATGAATTTTATGATGTAGGAACTTACTGTAAAATTGCAGATTGGGAACAATTAGATGATGGTCTATTAGGTATTACTGCCCGTGGAAAATATAGATATAGAGTTATAAATTCGTCCATTCAGCCAGATAACTTAATAGTCGCAGATATAGAAAGCATGAGTGAGCCAAACTTTATAGACATACCAAAGGATTTGATGCCATACTCTGATTTTTTAAAAAATATATTAGAACAATACCCAAAATTTTACCATGATGATGCACCCAAATACTTTACAGAATCAGGATGGGTTGGTTCAAGACTCGCAGAAATACTTCCAATGTCAGCAAATGAAAAACAAGTAATTTTAGAAACTGAAGATTATTTAGTCAGACTATACAAAATAAAAGATTATATTGATTCAAAAAAAACTATTTAATTTTAATTTTTTTATGAATTTCTTTAAATACCTCTTCCGAAGCATTTATGGTGTAATTGATATCTTTTTCAGAATGTTCACTTGAAATAAAGCCAGCTTCAAAAGAAGATGGCGCAAAATAAATTCCTTTTTTTAGCATAAGATTAAAAAATAATGTAAATATTTCGTTATTACATTCAGATACATCTTTAAAGTTATTAATTTTATTTTTATTGGTAAAAAAGAATCCAAACATTCCCCCGACATAAGTAACTTGAAAATCAATATTATATTTATTTGCTGATTTTTTTATACCCTCCATAAGTTTTTTTGCTTTATTATAAAGCGTTTTATGAAAATTATTTTTCGATAATATTTCTATTGTTTTTATACCTGCTGTCATAGCTACAGGATTTCCTGAGAGTGTACCAGCATGATATATGGGTCCATTAGGAGAAAGTTGGTCCATAAATTTTTTCTTTCCACCAAATACACCCACTGGCATTCCACCGCCAACAATTTTTCCTAAGGTTGTAATATCAGGCTTAACTTTAAAAATTTCTTGTGCGCCACCTTTCGCAACTCTAAATCCTGTCATTACTTCATCAAATATTAATATTGAATTATATTTATTACACAATAACCTAATTTTTTTTATAAATTTTATACTTGGAATAATGCAATTCATATTTCCTGCGATTGGCTCAATAATCACACATGCAATGTTCTTGCCATTCTTGGTGAAACAGTCTTCTAATTGTTTTAAATTATTGTACTCTAGAGTATATGTATGTTTTGTTAAGTCTTTAGGTATGCCAGGTGATGACGGAACTCCAAAAGTTGCGGAACCAGATCCCGCTTTTACTAATAGAGAATCTACATGACCATGATAACATCCTTCAAATTTTAATATTTTATCTCTATTTGTTATGCCTCTAGCTAATCGTATGGAGCTCATTGTTGCCTCTGTTCCTGAACTTGTCATCCTCATTTTTTCCATTGAAGGGAAATTTTTTTTAATTATTTTTGCCAATTTAGTTTCTAGAATTGTAGGAGCTCCAAAACTTGTGCTATTTTTAATCACTTTTTGAATAGAATTAATAACATTTTTGTTAGCATGACCAAGAATCATTGGCCCCCATGAACCAATGTAGTCGATATATTTATTACCGTCTAAATCATAAATATAGGCACCTTTACCTTTTTCAATAAATACCGGGAGAGAGTTAACACTTTTAAATGCCCTTACTGGCGAATTAACTCCGCCTGGAATTATTTTGCAAGATTGTGTATAGGCATGTTTTGATTTAGTATTTTTTTTCATAAAATATTTTTGAAATTTTTTTAATATTAGAATTAGATGATAACCCTTTTGATATTGCAATTAAATCAGAATTTAATTTTATTACATCTGAGAGATTTTTGAAATTAATTCCGCCAATCAAACATATTGGTATATTTAGCACTTCTTGTGCTTTCAAAAAAGTATCAATATTTAATTCTATAGCATTAATTTTTGTTGACGTTTTATACAGGCTTCCAAAAGATACATATGATGCATGATTTTTTTGAGCAGAAATAGAAATATCAAAATTATCGTAACAAGACACACCGATAATTTTTTCATGCCCTAAATACTCTCGTGCTTTCATTAAATTTATGTCATCATTGCCAATATGCAAACCATCTAACTCTAATTCATTAGCAATTTCAATATTATCATTTACAATTAATTTACCACCTCTTTTTTTACATATTTTGCTAACTTCTTTAATAACTTTTATTTTTGCAATTGTAAAACTACTCTTAATTCTAATTTGAAAAATTTTAATATTGTTGTCAATCATGGTATTAACATAGCTATCTAAATAACTATAATTAAAGTTATTTTCATCTAAGATTGCATATATGCCCTTCACAAAATTAGAAACTCCTATTTAATAATGATTGCTTTAAGCCTTTTAAGGAAGAATGCAACATTGACTTTGATATAAAAATCAAAGATTCCTCAATAGATTTTTTTAGACTTCTATTTAAGCCAATATTGCATGCAATGGATGAAGTAAAAGTACAACCAGTGCCATGAAAATTTTTATTTATTTTCTTGCTCATAAAATATGAATTTTTATTATTTTTGAGTTTTAAATAAATGATATTTTTTTTAACATTATAATCTGTAATAAGTATATTTTTCGAACTATTTTCTACAAAATTACTGTTAATTTTCTTTAAAAAATCATACTCATATAAATTTGGTGTTATAACATAAGACTTTGGATATATATTGTTAATTTGAAATTTTAGATTATTTTTTGTAGTAATTAATTTATTGGTGCCAGATTTAATTATTGGATCAATAATTATTGGAACATTTTTAAGTTTTTTATTATTAATTATATTTAAGACCTGCTTTGAACAATTAATTGTTGGAAGTAAACCAATTTTTACAACATCTATTTTAAACTCTTTTATTATTGCGTTAAAACTATTTGTAATGTAATTTTTTGGCATTATATTAATCTTAATAAATTTGCTTGTATTTTGTATTGTACTGCAAGTTAATATTGATAAAGCGTGATATTTATAATAATTTGCTGTTTCTATATCAGCGACTATTCCAGCGCCACCAGTTGGGTCATGGCCACCTATAATTAGTATAACTTTCTTGTTTTTCATTTTTAAAGAGCTTTAATTTAATTTCTTATAGTATATTATAGCTAAATTAATTTTGATAAATAATTATTGGGGAGTTTATGACAACTATTGTTTGTGGTTCTTTTGCATATGATAATATCTTAAAATTTGAAGGAAAATTTGAGGATCACCTTATTGATTCAGAATTAAATAATGTAAATGTTTCTTTTCTATGCACAGACCTGAGAAAAGAATATGGTGGATGCGCGGGCAATATAATTTATAACTTAGCACTTATTGGAGCAGATGCTATTGCATTGGGAACACTTGGAAATGATGCTGGACCTTATATTGAATGGATGAAATCAAATAAAATTCGTACTGAATATATAAAAGTTATTGAAAATAGTTACACTGCACAAGCTTATATAACAACTGATAACAACGCTAATCAAATTACAACATTTCATCCAGGCGCAATGCAATACTCTAATCAAATTATAATACCAAATGATGGTTCAATTTCGCTTGGGTTAATTTCCCCAGATGGGAGAGATGGTATGATAAAGCATACTAAGCAATTAATAGAAATGAATGTACCATATATATTCGATCCAGGCCAAGGAATGCCTATGTTTAATAAAGACGAGCTAGATTTTTTTTCAAACCACGCGTCATGGATAGTGATGAACGATTACGAGTTTAAAATGTTTTCAGAAATTACAACATTAAGCATTTCTGAAATTATAAAAAATAATAAAATCTTAGTAGTGACAAATGGTGATAAAGGTTCCATGATATTTACTAAAAACGAAACATTTAAAATTCCAACACCAAAAATAAACAAACCCAAAGATCCTACTGGTTGCGGAGATGCTTATAGAGCTGGAATTGTTTATGGAATCATGAATAAAATGTCAATTGAAAAAATTGGACAACTATCCTCTGAATTAGGTGCATTAAAAGTACAAAGTTATGGTACGCAAAACCACAGTATTGATAATACTATCAAAAAACTTCTGTAAAAATATTATCTAAGACTCATAATATCCCAATTTCTTTCTAAGGATATTTTTTTAAGAGTGTTGTCTGGATCAACTGCTATAGGTTTTGTGCAAAATTCCATAAGCTTCAAATCATTATGAGAATCTGTATAAAAAAATATTTCTTTAAAATTAGAGAGATTATTAATTTTTATCCAATCTTTTACCTTAGAAACTTTGCCTTCTTGATAACAGGGTTCGCCTGAGAGTTTTCCAGTAAATTTATTATTAATTAGCTCAGGTTCGCTTGCTAAAAGATGAGTAATATTAAAATAATCTGCAGAAACTTTAGATATAAAAGAATTTGTGGAAGTTACTATTGCAATAATATCATTGTTTTCTTTATGTAAATTTACAAGCTTAACTGCCTTTGGAAGTATAATAGGCAATATTTTTTCTTTAAAAAATTCCTTTCTCAGCTTTAAAAGATCTTCATATTTATATCTAGTCAATGGCTCATAAGAAAATAGTGCAAACTCCCTAGGACACAAGTTTCCTTCTTTATATTGACTAAAAAACATATCATTTTTCTTTTTGTACGATTTAGCATTTACAAGGTTATTTTCTACCAAAAAATTACCCCACTCATGATCACTATCACCTTTAATCAAAGTATTGTCTAAATCAAAAAGAACTATATTCATAATGTATATTTTATAATATATCTCATATAATATATATTATATATAAGAAAAATTTTTAAAAAATTACTAATGATTGATGAAAACGGTTATAGAGCAAATGTTGGTATTATTTTATGTAATTCTAATAATAAGCTCTTAGTTTGCAGAAGAACTAGAGAAAACTCATGGCAATTCCCACAAGGTGGTTTTGAGGATAACGAAAATTCTGAAAATGCAATGTATAGGGAGTTATACGAAGAAATTGGATTAAACCATAGTGATGTGTTGATTTTGGGTAAAACAAAAGATTGGTTAAAATACGATCTACCAAAAAAATATCAAAGAAAAACAAATAATCAATTATGTGTTGGTCAAAAGCAAATATGGTTTTTATTAAAATTAATTTCTAAAGATTCAAATATAAATTTATTAAGCTCTGAAAAACCAGAATTTGATTCGTGGAAATGGGTTGATAAAGCTGAACCACTTAAGATGGTTATAGATTTCAAAAAAAATGTTTATATTGAAGCAATTAATCAATTGATGCCACTAATAGAAGACTAGAAATTTGGTTTATATACTACCAAATATACAATAAAAATTAACATTATAACTGGAAACTCATTAAACCATCTGTACCAAATATGAGAATGCTTGTTCTTATTTTTCGAAAAATCTTTATATAAATTAAT
>CEOC01026693.1_pt1 | contig 22172 bp, 21 predicted proteins | sample 356191 | NCBI WGS metagenome assembly CEOC01 (sample SAMEA2619952, study PRJEB7988) | marine metagenome | biome: marine biome (ENVO:00000447); feature: deep chlorophyll maximum layer (ENVO:xxxxxxxx); material: "saline water (ENVO:00002010), including plankton (ENVO:xxxxxxxx)" | depth 17 m
GATTGCTATAAACTAACACTTCAGGGTCTTCTAAAAGGAAGTCACAAGCCCTACAAAAATCAGGGTATTCCCCTTTTAAATGGCCTTCACGAAGAGAGTTATATTCTTGTCCATTTAGAACTTCATCAATCGAATGGGTATCTAAGTGGCCCAAAACTGCGGCACTATCATTCCCTAGTACCTGACAGCAGGGATGTACTGCTGCTGTATGCCCATCATTTCCACCAGCTCTAACAACGATGTCTGGGCTAAAAGGTCTTCCACATGTTCTTTTAGTTCCTTTACGGGTATAACCTTCCGTGTATTCCCCTGACCAATTATGCATCTTCCATATTTCGGTCAGACCACCATTAGCTATCTTCTTATACTGCTGTAACTCATACTCGACATTGTTGTTGTCTAGTATCAGGTGGTAAGAAGCTATCCTACTATCTGTGCCTTTAGCGTATTCACGCATACTGTAGAGGTTGTCTACTACCTTATAAAATTTATTGGAGTTCATCCATTTTGCATAGGCTAGAGGATCATACCCAATTATAGAAAACCTGTAGAAGTCTACTCCTGCATCGACAATATCCTTCATAAATTCGCCAGACGTTTTTAGCCCATTAGAAAATATGTATGCCTTTGCTCCTGCTTCTTTTACCACCCGTATATATTCGGGTAAGTTTCTATTTAGTGTAGGCTCTCCTGATCCCTCTAGATTTATGACTGTAGCGCCATGCTCCACACATTCAGTAACGATGTCTTTAAACTGATTAAGGGGCATCTTTTTAAGAAATCCCTTTTCTCTTCCTGTTGATTGTGGACACATTTCACAGGAGTAGTTACAGCCTCCATTTACTTCTATTACTGCTCTATCTATCTTTGAGAACGTCTTCAAATCTTTGTATAAATTCATGGCTACATCTAATGTTGCAGTCTTTGCAGGGGTCTATTGTCCTTTCCCCTCTTAGAAGATGCGCTCTGTATTCTAGGAGCCTTTTATTATTCTTGTAATAATCTTTAATAGGTTCAGTTTTGACGTTGCCTAAGACTTCTATATCTTTCCAAACATCACAGCACAGATTGTAGTCTCCATTATAATTTATGTAGACTACTTCAAATGGCTTGTGGCACATCTTGCCGTAACGAGGCACAGGCTCAAATGACTGTGGGTTAATCTCTTTTAGGGGTATATAACCAGACCTAGTTTTCCACTTCCTATCATCTGGCTGCTTCTTATCTTTTACCAGAAATTGAGGAAATTGTCCAACAGCATCCTCATAATTAATCTTACTTTCTGGATAAATATTATATGTAACTCTATCCAACTGATCCATCAGTTCTTGATACCTAGAGACCCTTGCACCATTTGTGTTCATTTCAATTCTAAAGGAAGGGACTTCTTCCCTAAACTTTAATAACTTCTCAAGAATCTTGCCGAACTGGTTATGTAGAGTAGGCTCCCCTCTACCCGCCAACTGCACTGTAATCTCTTGCCCTAAGTCACGTATACTTTCTAAAATAACGTCTAGAGTGTCTAATGACATGTGGAGGTTTTGGTTAGGGTATCCATGTCCTCTAGGGCAGAAAGGGCAGTTAAAATTACAAAGCTCTGTTAAGTTAAGTTCAACATACCTTAGTAATTTATTCACTATCCCCTCTTTCTATGAACTGATTTATGGTCATTCTGAATTTACCTTTATCGCAAAGGTAGTCGTGCCAAGTGACATCATCCTCCCCACAAAAAAGCATTGCCCTGTTGGGTTTCCACTCAATCTCTTTTACGAATTTCTTATCTTTATCGAACAACCTTGTGCCTCTGTTGTCTTCTGGCCCTAGGTAGACAACAAGAGACATTAACTTATTAGGCGCTTCAGAATGTAGTTTGTATCTATATGGGCCTATGATCCCAGAGAGTTCTGTATAAACATTACAATCTTCGTTGTACTCTCTATGGTCTGTGAAATATTTAAAAAATTCATTTGAAATTAAATTGTCTTTAAGTATTTCATCTAGGTCAGGGTCTCTCTCAAACCGCATCCTAAATCGTCCATCAGAGCCGAAGCCATTATCCTTTAGTTTCTTCTTGGAATACTCTAATAGCCTATCAAAAACTTCTGTGGGGTAGTAATCATCTATTACTATATGTGACCAAGGTTCTTTAAATATTTCCATGAATGTAAATCCTTGTCGCTATGCCCGTCCTCGTAGAACTTTAGTTTCCGTATCAATTTTTCTGCGTAACCTTCCCCATGAAAGTCATGGCATACGCAGTGATAAAACCAAGTGAGCCATTGTGTTAATTGCTCTTGAGGAATTGGCTCTACTTCAAGACACCCATCTAAATCTGGTATAGTAGGGACAATATCGACCATCATGTTATTGTCTCTCATTTGTATAACAGGCTTACCCATTATTGCCGCCTTGAATGAGACTGCACTGTCAGAGCTTATAACCCTGTCGGCATACTTGACCATCTCTTCTGATCTTTTACCTTCTACTAATATCGTATACTCAGAAAGCAGACCCAGCTTCATAAAATGTCCCCATAGAGGTGCATAAAATGTGGCATCACCGGGGCAAGGATGCGCTCTGAAAATGGTATACTGCTTATTTTGGGTAGCCCACTGAAGGGCTTTAACAGTATTGTCGTAATCCTTTGTTCTGGCCATCTGGAGACAGAATAAATTGTAAGGTCTGTCAGGCTCAAATATGCCTTCGTCCTGTCCGTACCTGTCGTTGCCTATACTCTTAAAATGCTCCAGTATAGTTTCGTCTGTGTCTGCTTCCTTATACAAACCCAACTTAGGTAGGGTATCTATATAGAGACCCTTACTCATTCTCATTAAATGAAAATTAGCGTAACCTCCTGTGTACCTATACTTACATTTATGGTCTTCCCAGTGCATGTCCTTTAAGGCAACGTAAGGGTCTAATATCTCGCAGTATTCCTTGATATAGTTGACCTTTATCATTTTGTGATGTGCAGACTGTCTGGTAAGGAGCCATCTTTTATAGTAATTTTTTAGTGAACCCAAAAGAAAATCTTCCAGCATCGGCCCAAACACAGTGCCATAGAGGGTCTTTTTTTGTGATCTTAAAAGACCTAGTAGTCCATCCTTTATCGTCCCAATCCTCTATGTAATTACCTTGAGGATCAACGTACTTGAATATACCGGGTTCAAGGGTGAAATTATAATAAGTTCGCTCACCCTCATTATCTGAGTTGGTGTGCCAATACATCATAGACTTTGGAGGCAGGTAGGTTGCATTGGTGCAGTGTGTAGCACCTAGCAGTTCAGTCACTTCTAAGAGTTTAGGATGGTCTAGCTCTGTTAGAAGTAGACCTACTGGGGGTCTATCAATGTTAGTCTTAGGGACTTCGTAAGAAGTGAACAGCTCGTAGTCTGTCTCCCCAGAAACAGTGTAGTTCCCCCACACCTGTGATGTTTCTACAATTATATCCTTCAGTAATCCAGTAACTACAGGATTAACTTCACCTTTTAAATCCATCTAATTAACCTAGGTAGTCCAGAATTTGCTGTGCTTCTTCGGTAGATAGAACAGAGTCTGCTGTTATTTCATCTACCAACTCTGGAGGCAAAAACATATCACACAGATCAACTAAGTCTCCATACCAGTCCCCACGCTGCTCTGGGGGAATGAGCATGTATGCCCTTAAGTCGCTCTCTAGTAGCTCTAGACCTCGCTTCGAAGGTAGGATCATCCTATCTGGGTCTACCACTATGGAATTGCTATCTTCCTGATACAAAACATTTGTTTGTTCATCCTCTGGCACTTCAGAAAAACAATCCAAAGGCAGTTGAACTACAAATTGACCTACGGAGGCATCAACCATAATTTCAGTAGGCTCTTCCAAGCCATGCCAGTTGTAGGAATTATCCTCATTAAAAATAAAATAATACATATTAACCCTTAACTAAATGTCCTGTAACCACGTCTTACACTCATTGTTCTGTAATGATGGTCGCCATCACCAGTTGTGCTACCAGTACCTGCGATAGAGTATTCCATTCTAGTCTGGAGCCAACTGTTTGCTGCACCATTATTTGTGAAGTTAACTAGAGCAGATGAAGCTGTTGAGTGGTATCCACTCGGTGCTGTACTACCATGATTATATCGCCCTTGCCCAGCCACCCATGAACCAAACTGCTCTGCACCTATGGAAGAACCGCCTAACTGACTTGCGTGTAATCCATCAACAGTGTCAGCATCCAGTCCACTACCAGAGCCATCACTAGTAGAAGTCCAGATTTCTCTCCAACCGGGGGAATAGCTTGAGCCTTGGTCATTATAAATAAATGACTTATGAGAAGAGCCACCTGTGTTTGGTGCTATTACCAATGCTGTAAAATTGCCCTGATGATTATCTGTTGCACTATCTGTCCATGTTAGCCAAGACGTACCAGCTAATTCTGTTAAGCGTCCAGCATCAGTTAAGTTAGCGTTTCCTGCATATGACCAACTAGTCTTAAATGCAGACACATGGCTATCAAAAACATCTCTGTTTAGTAGTTCTGTTTTTAAAGCTGAAGTAGTCGTGCTTGTTAAGTTGTTTGTACCACGCCATTTAAAATCATTTGACGAAGTAAACGCAGAAGCATGGTTTCCATCTAATAAGTCTGCGTCTAATCCAGAGCTAGTGCCATCAACAGTCTTTAACTTTGTTAGGATTTCTGCGGCTGTGTCTGGGGAACCATCTGCGCCATCGGCACCATCTGCGCCAGCAGGGCCAGCAGCACCTGTTGGTATTCCTAAAGATAACACACCCGTTCCACTGTTGTAAGAAGCGGTAGCAGAACTGCCAGCAGACAAAGTAGATGTACTAGTTGTTAAAGCTGTCAATTCATCACGATAATCTTCCGCAGTGTCCCTAGCACTTTCAGCAGCACTCTGAGCTGTCTCAGCAGCAGTCTTAGCTGTTTGTGCATCATTCTTATATGACAATGCATTAGACTCGCTAGTAGCCGCCTCAGATGCTTTAGTAGTAGCTGTAGAAGCTGATGTAGCTGCTGATGTTGCACTATTAGCTGCATTAGTTTCACTAGTTGCTGCATTAGATGCGTTTGTTGCTACAGAAGATTCACTGGCGGCAGCGTTAGTTGCACTAGTGGCTGCTGAGGTTGCGCTAGATGCTGCGTTTGTTTCTGAGGTAGCTGCTGCTGTAGCACTGTTGGCAGCATCTGTAGCTGACGTTGCTGCGTTTGTAGCACTTGTACTGGAAGACGTTGCAGAGGATGCAGAATTAGTTGCACTGGTGTTGGCTGCTGTAGCACTGTTAGCAGCATTGGTTTCGCTAGTAGCGGCATTGGTCTCACTTGTAGCAGCGTTACTAGCAGAGGTGGACGCAGAGGTGGCAGAGTTACCAGCATTAGTCTCACTTGTAGAGGCTGCTGTAGCACTGTTTGATGCGTTTGTCTCACTTGTGGCAGCGTTAGTTTCACTAGTAGCTGCGTTGGTCGCACTAACGGCTGCTGCGTTTTTGTGAGATAAGGCACTTGCCTCAGATGAAGCTGCATTGCTTGCAGAAGTAGACGCATTACTCTCAGAGGTAGCTGCATTTGCAGCCGAAACTGCTGCGGTAGCCACAGTGCCATATAATGTGTCAATGTAGTCTTTGTTTGTAGCGTCAGTAGATGCAGTAGGGGTGCCTAGCCCCGTGATCTTGTTGGAACCCATTGCCAAGTTTCCTGACATGGTGTCCCCAGACTTACTTACTTTTAGACTGTCTTGGTTATCAGTGTAGTTTTTTGTTGAAGCGTCTGAACCAGATACAGGGTTAGCTAGTCCTGTAACTCTGTTGGAACTCATGGTCAGATTGCCCGACATCGTATCGCCAGACTTACTAACTTTGGTTGCATCTGCACTATCTACATAAGTCTTACTTGCAGCATCTGTAGCGTCTGTAGGACTATCTAGACCAGTGACCTTGTTAGTATCCATGTCTATGTCGCCAGACATGGTTCCACCAGCTTTAGCTAGTTTAGTAGCGATACTATTTGTAATATTAGTAGAGAAGTTGGCATCGTCACCAAGAGCAGCAGCCAATTCGTCTAAAGTATCTAAGGCACCGGGGGCAGCATTAATTACTGCGGTTACTTCTTGGTCTACATACCCTTTGGTGGCAGCATCACTTAAAGCCGTAGGTGCAGCAAGACCTGTAACTTTGTTGTTACTCATGTCTATTGCGCCACCCATGACTCCACCCGTCAGGTTTAGCTTCAAAGCGTCCTGTGTATCTGTGTAGTTTTTAGTAGCTGCGTCTTGTCCGTCCGTAGGATCAGTAAGATTGGTTATGGTAGAGGCAGTGCCACTATCCATGTTAAGTGTGCCGTTAACAGTAACATTGTTAAATGTGGATGTACCAGAACCTGCTGTAACATTACCCGTAAGATCGCCTGTAACGTCACCAATAACATTACCTGATAAGTTGCCTGTAACATTGCCTGTAACGTCACCCGTAAGGCCACCTACAAAGCCTGCTGTGGCCGTAATGGTAGTACCTTGTACTGTGGCAAGGATAGAAGCACCAGACACTGTTAGTGTGCCTGTAGACGCTAGAGCAGAGGAAGCTGATATAGTAGGTGCCGACACTTCTCCAGCAAATAGACCATCTTTAAATTTATACGTTACAGTGCCTAGGCTCACTGTGTTGTTGGCATGGGGGACAACACGATCTGCTGTCTCAACGCTAACAATCTCTTTCCACACTGCATTATTCGCTGTGCTAACAACGCATAAGTAGAAACGACCTGTAGAGGTGTCTAGCCAAACAGAGCCGGGGGCGTAGTTACTAGAGGAGTCGTCAGTAACAGTAGGAGAGGTAGTTGCAGTGACATTATTAGCACCTCCAACGCCACCATGGACAGGTGGGAGTACCCCAGAAACAGAAGTGCCTAGATTTATCTTAGGGCCATTACCTGTGCCGCCATCATGTGAGTGGCCAGTAGAGCCATTAAAGCTAGATTGGAGTGCGTTAAATTCTGCATTCAGAGGAGGTGCCGTAATATCTGCACCATTGATTATAGATGCTACTGACTGTCTAGTGTAACCTGTCATTTATCGTCTTCCTGCGACTGAAAATTCAAAAACCATGCCTTGAATAGAGTACGGGTCGAATTCCCCATAAGACACGAATGTTAATTGTGAAGCGTAGCCTGAACCTTGGATGGAGGTAGACATTATAGGTTTAGAAGTACCCCCGTAGTTTACGTTGGTTCCCCCATACTCAATGTTTCGGCCATTATATGTTGTAGGTGCGCCTTCAGAGCTAGTGGAGTAGTCTAAAGGGGCGTTGGTGCTAATATAATCTGCTGGTGTAGCTGTATTAGAGTCTTGCCAATCGTAACCAACAGATAAGTTGAGTGTTAGTGGGCCTTCTGCACGTATAAAGGTATGAACTTCACGCATGATTTTACGTACTTGGGTATCACCGAAGTCGTAATATGGTGTACGATACACAGAAAGAATGTCGTTTCCGTCTAAGGTATTACCTTGCTCCTGCCTATACACATTACCGTCATAGTCACCATGTAGGACGTACTCAAAGCGGCCTATATATCCACTGGTACAGCAACTGGCCCTAAATCCTAGTAACTCACCAAACTCCCATCCTAGCTTTTGGTCAGCACTGCGAAGACCACCAATTATACCGAAGCTATCTATAGCGTTAGCGTCTGCGTCATCACCAATGAAATATCTAAGCTGTGATTTGGAGCGAACTACCACTCCATTTAGTGTATCTAGATCGTAGTCTACGGGTAGGTCTTTCAGAAGTTGGTGTATTGGCTTTGAAATAGTTTCTAATTCAACGTCACCAATTCGACTTGTACCTGCCACAGGTCGGATACCATCAGGTGCTAAGAATACTAGATCACCGCCAATCTCAAGAACAGAGTCACGGGCGATACAACCTACATTAGCTGTAACAGGATCAATAACGAAGCCTGCATTCACATCAGCAGATGCCTTCTTAATACCATTGCCACCAAAGATGAATAAGTCATCTCGGAAAGGCTTAAACTGAACAACATCAAATCCTACAGAGAGCTGCCCAGCGCCATTGGCTACTGTGAAGTCATGTGCTGCGTTAGGTGCTGAGTGAGCTATGGTTGCTTGGTACAGTCTGTCACCACCTAAGAAAATGTGGTTTTCAAATACGTCTACTAGGGCAGGTGCGTCTAGTGCCTGATTACCGCCCGGACTAGTAGTAGATGTAGTTGTTGAGCTGCCTGTACCTGCAACAGTAACTTCGTTCCATTCGGTGCCATCAAATATCAGGGCAGGGTTTACCCCATCAACGAATATAATCTTGTTACCATCACCAAAGTTAAAAGTGGAAAATCTTATTTTATCCACTGAAATGTTGGCAGTATTAGTAAATGTACGAGTGATAGAATGGTCAAATGTATACTTAACCCATCCTACATACTTAACGTATTTGTAAGCACTATAGCTATTGGAACCAGCATCCTTACGGAAGGCAATGGTTATATCAAGGTTTGTAGCGTCATCTCTATATAAAGCTAAACCTAAGACCTTGCCCTCTGCGGTATTAGTATTGGATATGTGATCCCCTACACAGGGGTAGGTGCTGTCGTATTTTTCGTAGCCATTTATTCTACGATAACCACCAAATAAGGAAGGCTCGTAATTAACAAGACGAGTAGCAGCACCCGGAGTAGCTTCAGACAGCTCTAGGTGGTTTTCATTGGAATTAAGGCCACCAGCACAGATGACCTTGAAAGATTCAATGCGGTCAGCCATTAATACTTAACTCTGGTGTCGGTTACACTGTGGAACTTATTGATAAGCAAGGACTGCATCTCTTTTATTCCTTGTAGGAACGAAACTTGGGTCAGTTGAGCTGCGTCCATGTTGTCACGGAACATGTACATGTGGTGCAATGCACCATCTATTACGACATCTTCAAATGCAGTGGGTATGCGGCTGATGTCATCATGGTTCACCAAGTCTGCGTAGTTCATGTAATATCGAAACTTTAACGTGTATGCTTGGTCTGGGGCAGGTGTAACACCGAAGCCCATGCCGTGTCCGGGGAATACCTTGGTGGGGTGTGACCGACCAGCAGACCCTGCGGAGTAGTCTTCATCTCGGTAGTCTTCATACCAGACATCACGGCTAATGAAGTCCAGACGTGTATAATCTACGCCTAGACTGAAATCTTTTTGTAGCTGGAAGCTGTTCCAATCTACTGTTTTAAAGTAGGCAGGCCAAGAATACTCTTCCTGTCCTACAGCCAATGTCTGAGAGTGTTCGGCAGCATTAAAAGGCCACTCAAACTCAGCTTGGTTAATCTTGGCTACAGCAGCTCTTATAGCGTCTTTAGCCAATGCTTGTACGCCACGTACACTACCAAAATCAGATTGGGAAATCTCAACTTCATTAAGTCTACGAAGTGTTTTGTTAGTAAGGTCTAAGAAAGAACTGGACATACAAATAAATCTCTAAATGTTATAAAAGGGGAATGGCCGAAACCACCCCCCTTTGAATCAACGAGCCTAGGCTACGTTATAGTGTGCAGTGAACAATGCATTAGGACGTAAAATCTTACGGCCATATAGCTGCATGCCACGTACTACGTCAGCAAAGGTGTCTTGAGAACGGAAGGTCTCAGTCTTAGCCAACTGTTGAGCAGTAGCTACGGCTGAAGTGTGACCAGCAGTGATAACACCAAAGTTAGTACGAGAACCAGTGGCAGAAGTAGTGTCTGCACCTGTACCGAAGTAAGGTAGGTTGTTAGACTTGTACACTTTGAAGCCACGTAGAGTGGTAGGCTCAGAACCAGAGATTAACTGGCCATTGCCGCCCCAATCAGCGTTCAATAGCTTGGAGTCTTCGTCCATCAACATCTCGATCATAATAGGATCAAGGACAACCCAACGGCCATCACTATCAACATCATTCTCGTCCATGATGCGGTTGATGCGGTTCAACAACTGAAGTGGAGAAGTTACCACACCAGAACCACCGCCAACAGCTACAGGAACAGAAGTCAAAGCGTGGACAGCAGCACCAGTAGTACCAGAAGCAGCAGAACCACCGAAGGTAGTTGCATTCAGCTTGTTAGCAACTAGTAGTTCGTCAGCGCCAGCAGCAGCATCAGCTTTAGTGCCGTTAGCAGCAGAACGAGCAACCCAAGCAGTGTCGCCAGCATTACGCTCAAAACCAGACAGATAGCCTAGAACTTCAGCATCGTACTTGTCTTTCAACTTGTATGCAGCACGATCAGTAGCCAAATCCATGAAGTTAACATGAGAGTGGGCAGTCTCAATATCATCAATAGCAAACTGATAGTAGTTGGCTTGGTCGATGATAAGGCTGAAGTCTTCGTCAGCAATGTCCTGAGTAGCTAGAGTGCTACCACGGGCATAATCGCTTACAGTGATTTCAGGTTCTTTAATGATCTTAACTGAGTCACCATGGTTGGCGATCTCACCGAAGTAGTCATTGTTAGTAATGTCTTCAACTACAGAAGACTTACGGAAAGTCTTTTGGACTTTTTTGGAATAAATTACAGGGCTAAAATTACCATTTGGTAGGTTAGAATAGCCTGAAGCAGATTGAAATGCCATTTTGCATTCTCCTATTGATATATAAAATAAATTGCTTTTAAATTCACTTGATAGTGTATTAGTAAGCGGAAAATAGAAGTATCAAACTAACTAAGGGCTGTATCAGTTTGGGTGTCGCTAAATAAAACGGGCCAAATGGTAACAGGTATCTCAGTGACTGTTGTATTTCTTCTTAAATTGTTAGGAGGTAGGTTCCAGAGAAATTGGAACGGCTCTTGGAAGGAATATAGAGCAACTAGTAATATAGTTACTCCATATTATTATAACACTATTACTAGTGTAATTACAAGCTCTTATCGTGCGCCACCAGTTAAATCGTACTCAAAAGTACCATTTTTCATAGATTCAAGGATTGCCCCTTCATTCTGTTCGTATTCTTGGGCAGTCATCTTCTCTATCTGGCTTTCACTAAAGGAGCCTTTGCCTGCATTAGCTGGGCTTGTACCTTTGCTTCTGCCGACAGATTGGGCTGCTTCCTTGGAGGGGCGACCCTTTTTCTTTTTGCCTGAGTCAACTTTGTATAAGTCGATAGCTCTGGCTGCTGAACGAGCGTCAGTCTCGTTTTCATACAAGGCATCCTGAACCCATTTAGGTTGTTCAGAAACCCACTTATGGAAATCAGGGTCTGCCCGTAAATCATCAAAGTCAGGGTGAAACTTCTTAAGTTCCATCTCTGCTTTATCTTTGTCCAGCTTACGCTCTAAACCTTGTAGACGCTCCATTTTCTTCTCACCCATTTCTAAGGCTTCTAACGCACGTTTCTGTGCAATGGTGTCTACAATGGCTGCAACATCTGGGTACTTATCTACCCAATCCTTGATCTCGTTCTCTGACTTAGGGAACTTAATCTGTTTGCGAGTAGCCTGTGCCAACTGTTCTTGAACTTTTGCTAGTTCTTTTTCCTTTTGGTCAACAGTTTGCTGCATATGTCTACGCAAATCCCCGTAACGCTTTTTAAAAGACGCTTCTTCTGCGTTCTCTGGGGTAGACTCTTCTAATTCTTGTTTTTCTTGAATAACTTCATCAATAATTTCGTCCTCTTCGTGAGAACGTCCGTACTTAGCCATAATTTCTCCTATGGGGCCACAAAAGTAGACTAGAGGGGCGAAATATGCCCCCTAGTGGTTTTGCGAGTAGCCATTCGCAAATTAGCTATCTGCCGCCTTTGGCTAAAAAGCCGTATTTCTTCTCGGCATCTTTTAATCGTTCTTTAACAGTCTTACCTGCACCTACTGGCTTGGTAGAGTTAGACGATTTGTTTTTCGTATTGTAATTAGGCTTGTCTACTAGTCGTTCAGGCGTAGCCGCTTCCGACTTAGGCTGTAATCCATCACGTAGAACCTGCTCTTCAAATATACCATTACGTAATTTCTCTTGTTCAATGAAATCAGCCATTGGGTCTATCCCAGAGTTTAGCTCTAGAGGCGTAAATCCTTCTTCTTCATCATTCCAAGTCTCTATATAAGAAGGTGCAACCCCAGTGACAGTATCGTCAGGAATTGTACCTATTACGACTGCATCGGAGTCATCGAAGCCTTCCCCTTCATCATTGAAGTAGTCAGGTGTGACCACAGGCTCAGAAGTAACAACAGGCTGGCTCATAATACCCGAACTTTCAGATTTAGTAGCAGATGGAAGTTTGCTAATGTCGATATTCTGAGAATCCTTACGCCTCATATATTCAGCAGGAGTAAGCGTAGTGGTTTGAACGCCATCATCATCTTCTAGAACCCGGCCCCCAAAGCCTACTGTGTAGTTGTAGTCGTTAATTTCACCTTCACCGATCTCACCAGTATTATACTTACCTGTGAAGCCACCTTTTAACTTATCAAAGAAGCCTAGACCTTCCATGCCTAAGTCTTCTCTAGCTGCGTCTACAGCTTCAGCGTTATTAAAGCCCTGACCAAACTTCATTAAACCACCAACCAGTGGCCCACCTATGAGTGTACCGCCCATAGTGGCTAGTTTGTTTGGGTCTTCAAATCCGTAGTTGTTGAACTGATTTCGCTCTATTCGTGGTGCAGCAGATGTAATGGGTCGGTCATTATCTGAAGAAGAGGAGGATGAAGAACCAGTGTCTTCTATGATCTCTTCAGCAACAGTATCTTCATCTGCTTCGACAACAGGTACACCAGCATTAGCCAATGCATTTTGAGGATTCTGGTCTAGCACCTCATACCCTGTCGGATCAGACACATACATACCTGTCTCAGGGTCAAAATAGCGTACTACCATACGACCATCTGGGCCACGGACTAATCTACGTATCAGGTAGCCTAGTGGTGTTGTTTCTTCAGTTTCTACCAAACCACCATCAGCAGCCTTGATCTTCTTTTCTTTAGTATTGTCTACTACTTCAATCTCGTTACCTTCCTCGGTAACTTCTACGTCTTCGCTTTCTTCTTCGTAGTCTTCAGCTTCCTCATAATCTTCTTCAGGCGTTTTGATCTGACCTTCCATAGTCATGCACATTAAGCCTGCTTTAGCTTCCTGACGCATTTCTTGGATATGCTTGAGGCCATGCCATTTCACTACGTCTGCTGGAAGGACGTACTCACCTTCACTCAACATAGCTTCTACGTCATCACGAACTTCTTTAGCTGTTGAACCTGCTGGGATAGGATTACCAGACTCTTCGTCCATACCTACGATCAGCTCAAGGGTTGGTGTCATCATGCCTACGGAACCCCCGTGGTAATATTTATCTTTTTTATTCTTACTGCCACAGTCACAGGCAGCACCTTTTCCACACGAACATGAAGCTGACACGAGACCTCCTTTGTTAAGCTCTATAGGCTTTTTGATACGATTAATAACTGCACCAGTTGCTGCTATAGGTGCCTTTGTAATTTCAAATTGTTTTTCTGGAATGTCTTCAGCAATTCTTGTTAGATAGTCTACAAGGCTCTCATTCTTGCCACCAAATCCGTATTGGTACGTTCCACGACTAGTCATAATACCACCATCATCCAATATCTCAGGATTCTTTGCAGACATAACGTCAGGGTAAGAACGTGCGCCTACGATGCCTTTACCGCCTTCATTTATGCGCTCTAATATCTCCCTAGCAACTTGGGATCGAGTAGGTTCTGGAAGTACATTCAATACATTCAGGTTGACCACACCATCATAGGTTCTGTCTGGTGAGGAAGTATATGTAGGTATGAAACCACCTTGAGGATAAGGTTCATAAGACTCCCCACGTAAGATAGAAGTACCATGCCCTCGACCAGCACCATAATCTATAACATCGTCACCAATTCCCATCTCGTCCAATAAGGCTCTGGCTTTTTGGTAAGTACCACCTGTAGTAGCTACTTGTGTTTTCTGTGAGTTAGACAGGTCGTAATCTTTTACCTTATCCTTAACTGCCTTTGTACCAGCCTTAGTAGCCTTGGTAGCTACAGCAGCACCGGGGAATACATCTGCCGCACCAATAGCTGCGCTAAGTAGACCCGAACCTACATCCCCATCTTCAAATTCTTCTGAGGCTTCATTAAAGGACTCTTCTGCCACAAGAGGGGTAAACCCTAGTAGGTCATTGACGGTTTGGTAACGTCTGTTTCTATCTGCTTGATTACCCGGAATACTTTCAGAAATAAAGCGAGATATGCGCTTCATTAAACTGTCTGGAACTGCTTCTATCGTACCTACATCCTCACCTTCACCAGCAGAGGAGGCGTTAGATAGCTCAACAGCTTCATCAATAGCATCACCTAAAAATCCTACCCTTCGCTCAAGAGAAACAACCTCTCCTTCAGGCGTAGTATAAGTCCTATTGATCTCTCGCTTCATGCCATCTACATCGTCGTTTTTGATAGCCTCAACAAGGTTAGGCCAACCAAAATTACCAGAGGAATTATTGACAGAACCAGTATTGAAAGCGACCTCAGTAAGGAGTGCTTTACCTAGTTCAGATAGATCATCAAAAGAATCTTCATATGCAGCATTATATTGACGTGCTGCTGTGCTGCTGGCGCTGTCCCAAGCAGAGTCAAACATTGCATTGATGCCTTCGTCTGAAATACCTTGAGTACCCCATTGCGCTACTTCATCACGGCTCTGTCCTTTATTGCCATAACCTATAGTGGCTAGACCGCCTTCGGGAGAAGCGTGTGCATACCATTTACCTGAGTCTTCATCAAAACCCTCTTTGGTTTCGTTCTCAACAAATTTGGTTGCATTTTTTATAATATCAGTTTGGGTTAAGCTCACTTCTCAACCCTCCCAATAACCTCTTCACGCAAAGTCATAAATCGTTTCATTTCTTTAATCGCACCTTGGTATTCTTTTACTTGTTCAAAGGAAGAAGCAGTCTCTAGATACTTGCGGTTCTCTTCAATACGAAGCTCCGCATAGAGTATAAGAGTGTCTAATACTTCTTTGCTGTTAACGATTGGGGTCAGGGCTTTTGCCTGCTTCTTGTCCATTACTGTACTGTTCCTGCAAACCCGTCAGAGGTAGGCTCTGGTGCCATACCGGGGCCGATGTTGCCGTTACCACTTCCTGTAGGATCATCTACTGGTGGTGCGCCTGCGCCTTCTGGCGCTGGTTGTCCTTGTGGAGGCTGACCTTGCGCTGGGCTACCAGCAGGAGGCTGTGGCATTAATGAGCTAATCTCAGACATCATCTTAGCTTGGATAGCAGCCTGTCTAGGATCATTCAGGATACGCTCTTCGTCTAAGTCCATAGATGCTGCAAGCTCACGTAGAATGTAATCGTACTTAACAAATGGAGCCATTGTTGGGTTAGCAGTCATCTGCATGAACTGTAGTAGACGCTGGCTACGTACTTCGTTACGCATCAAGGATTCAGTACCACGGGCAACAACTTCAAGATCACCTACATACTGTGGGTCAAAGTTGAACTGCATGTTGAATGCAAAGGAAGCCTTACCCAAAGGGGTTAGTAGGTAGTCATCAATGTTGCGTACAACAGACTTAATGTTTTGCTGTGCAGCACCCATAAGCATACTCATTCCACTAGCGGTACGGCCAATGCCTGTAACACCTGTCTGGCCATGTGAGTATGAGGGCATGCCTGTAGCTTCGTCTGCAAGCTGTCGTGCCTTATCAAACATCTGTAGACATTCGTTAGTCACGTTAGGGAACTTAGTGCCAAATACAGCTTGTCCGGGCGCACCTGCTTGTCTGCGGAATACCTTGCCGGGATAGATACTCATGTCTTGGCCGGGGACTAGATTGGTTTCGTCAATCTCAATAATCATGTTACCCGACAATGCACCATTATCTACTGCCATACGCATGAAGCCATTCATCAGCAGTTGGGTATCATCCATGTTTTCAGCAACACCTACACCATGAACAGAATATGGGTTCAGCTCATAAGGGGAGATCATGTACGGGATACGAGTAGGAGTGAATGGGTTCATAACCAATCGAATGATTTGGTCATTACAAATCCATACGTTGACCTGAATCTGATCTTTGTCTTCTAGCTCAGAAGGAATCTCCACACCTGCATCTTCAGCAATCTCAGAGTCAATGATGCCCCAGTATTCTAGGACTTCGTAACGAGTGCTATCAGTACGTACTTCACTGTCTTCAAGAACATCTTCCCAGTATTCAGGAATGTAGTCTGGGCCATAGGAAATGGCTAACTCAATGGACTCGTCACGGAAAAAGGGTCGGTTCTTTAGTTTACGTAGCTCAGAGCGAGATAGCTTATGGCGCTCAATGAAATACTCTAGCTCTTCTGTGTTTCGTGCGTCTGGGTCAGCATAACCATTCCAAAGAGAGACATGCTCTACTTTAGGGATAGTCTGCTTTTCTGGTGTATATACGCCTTCTGAATCCCACTTGGGATATTCTTTATCGAATGCAAATGGCCCTTTCATAATACCAGAGCCAAATAGGCACATCTCAAATACAACAGAGCGCAAATGCTTATCACCACTGCTCTCAGCTAACTGGTCATGGATTTTCTTCTCCATACTTTTAGCTGCTTGTTGGGCAGGGTCGAAGGTGATCGAAGTAGGAGTAGTCCCAGCGCCTTCTTCTAGCCTGTCTTCAACTGGGCTTAGATCAGTAGGGACTGACTCAAGTGCATCTAAAATATCTTTCCGTACACCACCTTTAGGTGCGGAAGACTTCATGCCAATCTGGTCAGCTAGTTCATCAGGGATACCTTCCTGAAGCTCTGCGCTAATTGCGTCTACTGTACCTGTAGGGACAAGGGTACGATCAATCCCGATAGGGAATTTGTTACCTGCAAATAACACGTCTGTAATCTGTGCGTATGCAGCTAGTACCTTTGTCTTAGTAATCTTAACAAAAGCCTGAGATTTCTCTTCCTCAGTAAATTGTACTTCTGGGCCGTATAGTCCCCTATAGTTACGATAGGCCATTAGCCAACGCTCTTCGTCAGGCTTACGTGCGTCTTTCGCTTTTTGGAAACTGCTCTTTACCCAATCGACAACAGAAGAATACTCTAGGTTCTCCTGCTCCACATCTCCGTCTTCTGCTAGTGCAACCACTTCATCGTTGGTTACGCCATCATCGAAGGATAAGTCATCTGTGGGTCTGTCTATAATAGCCATAATTTTTAATATCCAAATTTGTTATCGGCAGGTCTGTACCGTGAAGTTGTAGACCCACTCATTCCAAATGGTGATGCCGCTTTAGGGCGAGACATGATGCCATATCGAATTGAATCGTATGCGTGGTCACTGGCGTATCGTGGGTCAATATCGTCAGAACCTTTTGGGTCACTGGGTATAACAGGCAGGTCTGCAATGATCTGTCTGCATGTGTTAAAAAACTGAATACCGGGCAAGCCAGTGTCTTCGTCTACCTTGAGTAGCTCATGTAGTCTGTTACGTCCTGCAACCCTAGCACCAGCACTGCGGTCACTTGGTCGCCATAAGCAGCCTTGCCCAATCATCTCTTCTGCTATGGATGGCCCGACTTGCCCTCGTTGATGCCAACAAGAACTGTCCAACATACCATAGGCCATCCTCTCTGAGCCTTCAGCCTCCATGATAGCATGGGCTAATGCTCGTCCTGTGTGCTTCGACAGGTACAACTCTCGGTAAACAACCAGCGTATCAAACGCAGGGTCTATAGCGTACCAATGGACAGCAGAGAACGAAGAGTAACCATAGTCACATGACCTGAATCTACGCCAATCAGTAGGTATATCGAAAGGCTCAATGACATGATCTTTTATACGGAACTCAGGGAATGCAGCTCCATCTGATACTGCCCAATCCCCTTCCAATAACTGTCGCCTTTGGTTTTCAGGCAAAGACATCAAGTTAGCTTCGTATGCACCATCTTCAGTTAGATATGGGTTGTCATACAAAGACGCAGGAATAAACCTGCGCTGGAATAGTGGCTCACCAGCTTTAGCATGCCCTTCAGGGTAAACCATTGGCTGACCCGTTTCTATGTCAGTAGCTGTGAATGCTTTGTTGGCTGGGGCAGGGTCTATAAACATCTGCTTTACCCAACCATGACCGGGGCCACCGGGGTTAGTTGTCCCTCTCATAAAGATGGGGAGATCAGGTGCCGTTGTTCTCAAACGAGAACGCATGTAGTTCCAAGCAAAGGGGGTAGGGTGCTGTGATAGCTCGTCAAACCCTATGTAACTAAATGCTTGACCCTGATAACGTAGAACGTCTTGTTCCCTCTCTAGGTAGGTAAGCCATAGCTTTGCACCTGAAGGGAATGTCCACTGTGATTTTTTCTCAGCCCACTTAGCCCCCGGAAATGCTTTAGGATACATTTCTTGGGACTTCCAAATAAGTTCACGTAGTTCGTCATTAGTCCTACGTAGTATCAACCCATTGAACTGTGGGTGTCCGAAATAGCGTAGAGGGTCTGCCAATAGTCCGTAGCTTTTGCCACCACCAGCAGCACCTCCATATAAAATCTCTCGCTCACTGGCCGCTAAGAACTCTGTCTGTGGGCCGGGGTTAGGAGCGAATATAATCTCTTTTTGTTGCTGATCTGCTGCCGAATGATCTAAGCTGTTTGAGAAGCTAGATACATCTGGTACTTCACTACCTTCTTGTTTCTCTAGGTGCTTCGCCAGCTTCTTCTGCGCTATGGTAATCTTGCGCTTTCCGTCAGCTATCTTTCGTTTTTCTCTGGCCTCAAACTTTTGCGCTGACGTTTTCGGAGCTTTCTTTCTCTTAGCCTTATTAAGCTGTTTAAGGCGCTCGTTGTCTTTTGTACCCCTGTGCCTTCTCCAGATGTTTGATATGCCCTGATGGGAAATCTTTTTACCTGTGGCATTGCTTAACCAATTTGATACCTCACGAAATGAACTCCCCTTATCAATGTAGTCCATTGCCTCTTCTACAAAGGGGACAACTTCTAAATCAGGGACGAGTTCCAGTGAGTCTGGTTCTTTTGGTTTGTAAGCGTAGGGTACGGATGCTGTTTTGTTTTTTCTTGTCTTATCTACCCAAGTTGAAGGAGGTACGTATTTAGTCATCTACTTTCTTGGGTGGAAGTATAAACAGGCCACCTTGGTCGCTAGAGACTTCAACTTTCTCTTTCTTAACCAAGCCTGCTCTATCAAGAACTTCTTTAGCGGCTGCTACAGCATTCTTGGCCCCAACTGTACTGGGGTCATCTAACACGCCTATCAAGCCAAAAGCAGCTTTAGGGCTGTTTGCCGCCAGCATATTGCTGGCACCTTCGGTAATCTCGTCTTTCAAAGATTTAAGAAGATCAGAGGTGTTTGCGGTAGAACTATAGCCAGCCATCTTCATGGCCAGACGTAAGTTACCCTTCGCATCACCGAATAAGTGTTCAAGGAAGTCTAATTGCTTTTGTGTGTAAACTTTTTCTTTTTTAGTATCAGTCATAATATTAGTGCTTAAACTTCAGTAGAAGGTTTAGGAGGGGTCTCAGAGCAAGCCCAATCAGTAGCAAGCATAAACCAACGATAACTGCCATTTTCTTTGGTCAATCGTGAAGCTCCATCTTGAACCATTCCAGATATAAGGAAAGGGCCATTTATGGTCTGCATGAATAGATCAACAACAGCTAATGTACCTAGAGGCACTTTACGGGCGTTCTCTGTCTTGAGGTCATAGGCAGGGTAGACAATAACGTCTTCCTTTGCTCTGCAATAGAAGTAAGAGTCTAGTTCGTCAGCTTTTACTTTAACGGGTACTACCATAGGAATGACTAGACAGAACCACAGGGATAAAACAAATAGCCGACAATCTCTAATCATTACCACTTCACCATACTTTATGCGTTAAAGAGTAACCCCTCTGGGTGCGCTGTTCTTATGGGTAGCGTGAGGGGTATTGTTATATTATTGTTGTGTTACCACTTCACCTTGTTTGCCCAGTAAGCAGCAGACATCTTACCCTTGGAGATGTTCTTGGCGTGACGTGCTTTGAAAGATTTCTTTCGTGCTTTCTCAGAGGCTGTCTTAGGGGACTTGCCTGCACCTGAAACGCCTTGCTGACCAAAACGAATAGTCTTCACTTTGTCACCTTCTTTGGCGACAACTACATGAGACTTAGTAGGGTGGTTGGGTGTGCGTTTGGGTTTATTATAACCACTAACGCCAGCCCGTTCTAATCTTGAATCTTTTTTGGAGGGCATCTGAATTGCTCACTTAGAATTTTAGGATTTGGTCTAGTTCTTCAATTTCATCTGAAGAGACTTCCCTTGTTGCAGGGACATCCTCGTAGAATTCTCCGTATCCTCTAAAGTCTTGTGAAAAATACTTTAGCTGTCTCTCAGTGACTAAGCCTTCTTCGATAAGAAGTTCTCGTATCTCTTTAAATGAAAGTGTCTGTCCCGTATTAGCCTCAATAGCGGCTCGGATATAGTGAAGATTGATATACCTACTTAGGTTATTACTCTTACTCATATAATTATAACACTACGACACTAACTGTGTCAACATAAAATCAATTACTTAGCAAATAACAGCGAAATAATTGGTGCATAAACTTGACAGAAATAGAAATCCATGATAAAATTTATTATGTGCCGCCAAGCGGTACATATATATATAATCACTCTTTATGTTCCATTAAGTATTGAGCCGCTTTAAGGGCTACTATCGGATCATCCTGCATATATCCTAGTGATTTATTACATCCACTACATAACCAAGCCCTAAACTTGCCTGATTTATGGCAATGATCCAAAACAAAGGCTTGATTTAAGCTACGCCCCCGTTCCAAGACATCCTCTTCTGTTTTACCACAGATTCCACAGGATACGTCTACTGGTCGGGGGTTTTCTCGTTCTAGGGTACGTCTAATTGAGTTATTTCTAGACTCACAAGACTTGCAAGAGGCTTTATGGTACTGGTTTTTAGGGCCATACGTATCAAAACACTCTATATCTAAGAGTTCCTTGCAAGTATTGCAGTACCTCTTGTCTTTAGGGGGTTTCATCACCCTCTCCGTCCATGAATCCTGCATAAGCATCTTCAATTTGCTCTGCTACAGTGCGTAATCGCTCTGCATGTCTGAACAATTCATGGGCAATACTGTATAATTGGCCGTATCCATCAGAGGAGGACATAGATTCTGCATAATAGACTATTAAATCTTCTACTATCGCCTCAAAATCACCTCTTACCTCAGTACCTTCATCACCATCTTGAAGATAAATGTAAGAAACGACCTCAAATCTACCTTCAGGGTCTACTTCTAAGTCCCACTCTACTTGAATAGGGACTTCAATGGAGGTAGTTTTGCACTCCAAATCATCATGTTTCATAAAAATAACCAGATTAAATACATATATCTAAAAGTGATATAGATATAACTATGATAATACACTAATTAGTGTCATAGTGCAAGTTAAACTACCATTTTCGCTTCGATCTATAGAGCTGATCTAGGAATACTCCACCTGCTACCCAACCAAACATGGCTGCAAATGGGTTATTGGTAAATATAACCACTAATCCCAACCCACAAAAGGCTCCAAACAGGAACCTAAACAGTGTCCACCTGAACTTAAGCATACAATAACCTCATATAAATAAATTAAATTAGCGATTATAACACGTATGATAGGATGTATGCTCTAATTGTATTTAATATCTAGCCGCTGGGTTTACTGCTCGGATACCTTTACAATATAATTTAATTTGCATTGTCAGTGAACTTGACAACAGCCCATTTCGACCACCCCTTTACGGACTGAAAAATCCCAATTTTGGGTTAGTGTTGTATACGCTAACGCTAGTACCCCCCCTGTCCCATGCCCCACTGTATATTTATCCAGTAGTATAGGCTAAGTACCTGTTTTATCTAGTTATTTTATATAGCTATATAGATATTCCTAGCAATTAGATAAGTAATAAACCACTGGGGAAAACCACTGGCCTAGATATATAAAGGGTTTGCGAGTGATGCCCCATAACTAAGGATTATCAGGTGCTGGTTTTGCTGGCTGGGGCTAGTTGGTGGAATAATATAGGCGTAGTGGGAGGCGGTCGGATGCACAAATAAACCCACATATAAACACAAACCAACAAATAGCCATCTATAAGCCCGCACAATGGACGATAACAAGCTACCCTATAGTGAGGCATAGGTAGAATAAAAAGTGCCTCAAA
>CEOC01038443.1_pt1 | contig 22035 bp, 26 predicted proteins | sample 356191 | NCBI WGS metagenome assembly CEOC01 (sample SAMEA2619952, study PRJEB7988) | marine metagenome | biome: marine biome (ENVO:00000447); feature: deep chlorophyll maximum layer (ENVO:xxxxxxxx); material: "saline water (ENVO:00002010), including plankton (ENVO:xxxxxxxx)" | depth 17 m
CAACTGCATCAACACTTGAGAGTTTCCTAATAAAACAACTAGACTATCTTGAAGTATTAAACAATCATTTTGAAGGATTAAACAAACGTATAGAAAAGATAGAAGTCATAGACAAACGTATAGAAAAGATAGAACTCATAGTAGAATCGTTACAAAACCCAGATACTGTTATATAAATGTGTTAATAAAAAATAAGAAACAATAGCTTCTTATTTTTGTAGTTTATAGAATAGAGTTTATGCGGATTTTTTCATACTTTTTCTGGAGTTCATAATGCGAACCATTCGGTCGTGGTAGGTATTGTATTCAACCATATCAGACAAAATACCAGCATCATATTTATCACGACAAGATAGGCGATATTGAATAGCGGTATTCATAAGTTCTAACCCTTTTGTGACGTATCCCATAGAAAATAACTTTTTTCCAGCAGATTTATTAACACGGTATTTTTCTTCGGAGCTATATTGGGAGGTGGCGTGTTTATCAACATGTTCCATTATTTTTGTAAGCTTGTTTGTATTCTTACTGAAATAGGATTTCTTCTTGTTTCGGTCATCAACCTTTGTCAATGCGAATTTGCGAACAAGTTTCTCGTGTTCGGTCAACCCAATAAAAGGAGATTGAATAAGTTCATTTTCAGTAGCAGTAAGAAAGGCGTAAGAAGTCATAATACACTGTAAGTATATACTGATATAGCAGTATTTTTCTAAACCTTTTTCATTAGTAATTAGGGAATAAATAGTCTAACGTCCAATGTATTCACAAATAACAGGGAATAAATCTTCAGGAAGTGGGGTTTGGGTTCGTAATACATCTTTTACAGCGTTGGTGCGACCATTTATTAATTTTACAAAGTTATTTAATGTTGTGACAACAATTTTTAAATATTTTTTTTGTTTTTTGCTATATAAGGGTTCGTAATTAGTTAGAAATTCTTCAATTGATTGTTTATGTTCGTCTACTTTATGGATAAGAACGGTAACATATCGGCTGATGACACCAGTTGAACCAATGTTAAACTGTTTAAAGTAAAATGTTAATTGTAAATACATGGCTCTTAATCTCTTCAATTTGAGATAAGTGTAAACAGCGTTATTCCTATCTTGTTCGGTAATAGTGTTCATGTATTCTTGGTCAAATAGTAAACAAACTTTTTTATTTTCATCTTTGGTAGGCGGTCTAACGAATAAGGAAAGTTGCTCCTTAAGATAGCCTATGAATGAAGGGGTAAAATCGTCATTAGAATAACTAATTTTAGAAACAGGGTAATGACAAAAGATATTGTGATATGTTGTCATTGTATAAGTTTTGTTGAGATTGATTTGTATACAGGTTTATTAAAAACCTTTTTCAATTTTTAACACATAAATTTAGAAGGTCTTTTTAGGAATATCAGTAGAAGTCAACACATACCAGTGATCCTCAACGTAGTCAACACTGGTGAAGTAATCAATAAATTCGCCTTCTTTGAACTTGATAACAACGAAGGGGTTAGTATCTTGTCCATTTTCATCTTTATAAGAAGCAGTAAAACTAGCACTCAATACTTCGCGGTCAACAAGTGTTCCACGAGAATCAGTAGCAGGGGTGGTTCCCTCTGCGTTAGTGTAGATGCTAATCATAGCACGTTTTCCAGCCTTCAAAATGTCAATAATTGCAGTATTAAGAGCTTCGTAACCCTGACTGTTCAATGCAATAGCCATAGTATATCATATGATAATATTTTCTTTTTATATTATAAAATAATGAATTCAATTCCGCTACACTATGTTCCTAAATCATTGTCAGATAAAGATAAAAAGAAACAATTAAAAAATTTGAAGCAGGCACGCAAAGAATACAAAAAAGGAAACTACATTTCAAGAGACCCTTTAAAATCGTTTGTATCAAAACCATCTAAACATGTAGAAAATGCGAAAAAGATGTATGATGTAGATAATTTAGTTCCATCAGCAGCATTAGCAAGAAAAACAAAATGTTCTAAAAAATCGTTAGAAGATATAGTAAATAAAGGGCGTGGGGCGTATTACTCAAGTGGTTCACGTCCAAATCAAACCGCAGAATCGTGGGGATTAGCAAGATTAGGCAGTGCAATAACTGGTGGTAAATCAAGCATAATTGATTATCATATATTAGAAGAAGGGTGTAAAAAGGATAGTAAGCCATTAGCACTTGCTAAAAAAACGTGTAAGAAAGAAAATAAAACGTGCGGTTCTTTTTCTAAAAAGAAAAGTACAAGAAAGAATGCTAAAAAACGTAGGGCAAAAACATACAAAAAAAACAAAAAAAACTAATTCAAACGCAAAACACATAAAAACAAACGTATTGAATAACATATTCCACGGACAATAGAAATGAATGAAGAGAATAATGTATTGACTATTAAATCCGTTCAAATCCAACCAATTCGTAATATGATAACAGCTATCAAAGATATTTTAACAGACGCGACAATAACGTTCACAAAGGATGGAATGAAGATAATAAATTTTGACAAGACACATACGATTCTAGTAAATGTATTCTTGCAAGCAGACCGTTTTGAGAAGTATAACTGTATCCCAGAGAAAATAATAATTTGTGCGAACACGTTACATTTGTTCAAAGTAATCTCAACTATGTCAAACGATGATACCTTATCTATTTATATTGATAGGTCAGATTATCACGATGGTGTTGTATCACATCTAGGGTTACAATATGATAATGGAGATATTCGTCAATGTTATAATCAAAAATTACGATTGATTGAACCAGATATGGAAGAAATGCGTATTCCAGATGTAGAGTATTCAACAGTTATTAATATGCCTTCTACTGATTTTCAAAAAATAATTCGTGATTTGAATGCAATTTCAGACCGTATTGAAATAAAGTCAACAGGGAATGATTTAATGTTTTCGTGCGAGGGAGGATTCGCAAGTTCAAAAATTTTACGGTCAGAGTCAGATGGAAATATGAACTTCATTCAGCGAGTAGATGAATCGGATGTTTTTCAGGGGGAATTTTCATTAAAACATTTAAGTCATTTTATTAAATGTACGCCTTTATGTAGTCACTTGGAGATGTATCTAGGAAATGACTTACCTTTGATTGTGAAGTATGACGTAGCATCATTGGGTGAGATAAAGTTATGTTTGGTGCCTTTACCACCATTATAATTAAATAGTAATGTATTTTGCATTGACAACTTGAACCTGTCCCGTAATGTGTGTTTTGACAACATTACACACATTAGAATAAACAATTTGGAGGTTTTTTGATGAGTTAAATTTGGAATTTTTTTTACATAGACAAGCACCTTGTATAACGATCTTGTTAATTTGTTTTTTGTTAAATTTTTCATCTGTGGGAATACAAGCAATAACGTGACAAGATGATTCATTGTGAACGTGAAACCATATATCATTGTGTTTTGCGTTATCAATAATATCAAAGTTGTCTTGTGCGTTTTCCCCAATAATGAATGTAATAGTTCTATTAACAGCAGGTATAAGAATAGCTTCTTTTTTCATAATGTATAATGAAGTAATAATTATACATTAGTATATAATGGTTTATCAATTTTTGGTTTAATATTCTGGGGCGTGTGCTTTAAAGATACATTCGTTAGCAATAAGGTTAGGAATGTGAGAAACTTTTGTGATATCTTGGTGTGTAGTAGTTTTCATCCATATTTTGACAATACAGAAGTTCTTCTTGGGGGATATAGTTATTCCATTAACATTATCATTGTAATCTTTGTCAGTAAAAAGACTTTCACCACATATTAAAAAGAATAGTTGTTTCCAAATATCGTGAACGTGCTTGTTCAAAATTTTATATGAAAAACAACCGCCATTTCTATTTTGGGGGTCTTCCCATAGAGGTGATATGCCACTTTTCATTACAAATAACATACAATTTTTTATAACAATATCTGAAATCTTTTCATTTAATAGTAATATAGAATCAGCATTTTCAATATCTTCCATTACAGGTATATAACTAGCCAATGACCAGTCAGTATTATTTGGTAGATGATAAAATAGGTTCCATTTATTCATTAACCTACGAGGTAGACCATTTTCATTGTATTTGGTCATAGAATACAGTGATTCTATATACACTAATACATATATTAATCTTTATTATATTTTTGGAAACAAACTACATTGAATCAGATGAGTACTCTGGATGAGGGCTATGTTTCTCAGGAGAGTCATCTTTGTTAGTATGGTCTATATCTGAAATGGAATCACTACTACTACTACTAGTGGTTATATGATTTTCTTGGTCAGAACCCATATATTTACCAGGAAGACTCCATTCTTTTACATAATACTGGTCCTTGTCAAATATAATATACTTATAATAAGTAAGCTGAAACATGTTAATATCCTGGTCCATGATGTTAATAACGTATTCATCATCAATGATGTAAGAAAGGGGTTGTAATGATAGTATATAGTGTAAAAATAAAGGTGATAGAACAATATTGTTTACTAAATACATGTGGGTTAAATCAATAGGGATTGTATGTTTAAGGTCTGGATGCGTGTATTCCACATTGATAAAATGATTCTTGCATTTTTGAATTGGTAGAATTGTATCAACACATATAGGAATATCGCGAAAAACACTACGACAAGTGTAATGGTCATAAAGTTTCATTATTGATAATCCTTCTTGTATTTTGTAACTTCCAAATACAATAGATTTAATAGCATCGACGGATTCATCATATTTTGTTGTTACCGAATCAATAGACTCTTTTGGTAGGAATTCTAAATCCTTACATAAATAAGCGGGAATTTTTGGTAAACACGTCTCATAACACTTACTATTAATGAGTTTCTTATTTTTCATTAGAAATTGGGTAAGCATCCATCCTTTTTCATTTGGTTCAACATTATAATTACCAATCCAAGAGAAAAGAAGTTGTTTGTAAAAGTCAATGTTATCCATTGACAATGTAAAATAAGGGTATTCGCTGTATAATTGATTATATATTGTCTGGATGTATGTGTAAGTATTGATATAACATTTAAATAAGGAAACTCCACAAGAAACTCCAAAGTTATATATTGTATCAATATTGGGCTTTATGTTAAGGTAAAACTGTTTGATTTGTGGAATATCTGAAAATAATACCATAATAGATGATAAGCGTTTAGTTTTTAATATCTTTTTTCTGTTGGTATTGTATAATAAATACATATGGGAAAAGATTATGAAAAAGGATTATTTATATTTCGTCGTGATTTTCGGATACACGATAATGTAAGCTTATTAAAGTTAGCGGAAGAATGTAAAGAAATATATTGTAGTTTCTTTTTCACACCAGAACAAGTTGATTCGTCAAATAAATACAAATCAAATAATGCAGTTCAGTTTATGATAGAATCTTTGACCGATTTAGATGAACAATTAAAGAAGAAAGGAACTGAATTGTATTGTTTTTATGGCAATCAATATGACATAATTCCAAAGTTGATAGAAAAGGAAGGTATAGAAAAAGTAATGTTCAATACAGATTATAGTCCTTATGCAAAGAAAAGAGACCAAAAGATTAAAAGGTGGTGTTCTGCAAACGACATAGAATGTGAATCTTTGAATGACTATTATTTACACGAACCGGGTAGTATATTGGTGCAGAGTAGTGGACAGGCGTATAAAAAATATACGCCATTTTACAAGGATGCAATTCAGCGTCGAGTGATGCCTTCTGTAGGAACACCTTATGCCACCGTATTCAAGAAAATGAAGGGAGGGTATTCTGATTCCATAAAGTTGAACGATGCACTTTCACGATTTACTACTGTAAATGATGATATATTGGTCCGTGGTGGTCGTACATTAGGGATACAGAGGTTAAGACAAGCGGTAACACAGCAGAAAGATTATTTGGATACACGTGATTATTTTCCAAAAAAGACGAGTCATTTATCAGCGTATATAAAATTTGGTTGCGTATCTATTCGTGAAGTATACTTTTCGTTTGCGTCAGAATATAATAAAAATCATGGATTGATTAGTGAGCTTTATTGGCGTGAATTTTTTGCACACGTATTAAACTGTTATCCACAAGTGGTAGGTAATTCTTATCAAGAAAAATATCAAGATTTGGACTGGGTTAACAATAAAACACATATTAAAAAATGGAAAGAAGGAAAAACAGGATTTCCTTTGGTAGATGCAGCAATGCGAGAAATGAATACAACAGGATATATGCATAATCGTGGGCGAATGACAGCAGCGAGTGTGTTGATAAAAACGCTACGGGTAGATTGGCGAGTAGGTGAAAAATACTTTGCTACACAATTGACAGATTATGATATAGCCTCTAATAATGGAAACTGGCAAGGAATTAGTGGTACGGGAGTAGATATGAAGCCATATTTCCGTGATATGAATCCATTTATACAAAGTGAGAAATTTGATAAAGATTGTGAATACATTAAAGAATGGGTGCCAGAATTGAAGGATGTTCCAGCAAAGGATATCCATAACTGGTATGACGCTCATAAGAATTACGGAAAGGATGTTACACGCTACCCAGCACCCATCGTTGACTATAAAACAGCGAAAGAAGAAATGATACAAATGTATAAGAAGGCAAAATAATTAAAAATTGAAAACATTTTCTTGCGGTATGATAGGTAAATAATTTCAACAAATAATAGAGTAAATATGTCAGCGTATGGGTCAGACTATTATGAATCAGACAATTATGAAAGTGAAAGTGATGTAGATTATGAATTAATAGACAAACAATATGATTATAGTGAAAATTATGTAGGTCAGTTATGGAGTAAGTTTGTCTATAGTCCAATTGAATTATTAGGATATGAAGGAAAAGGAAAAATGGTATCATTGAGACGCGGGTATTGGACTGATTATCAATGGGATGATAAATACGAGTGTATTCGTTCAATATCTCTTAAGAACGACCTGTATTCATTAGACGAAGAACAGCGTGCTTATACTCCACGACACAGTTTTGATTTTATACGATTCTTGAAACTGGATGGAGCTTCCGAAGAATTTGCAAAAATAATGGCAGAAAAAAATATTCCTATAGAATTAGTAGCACATATTCATAGTTTTGTAAATACACGCTATACAGCAAATGTGTTGTGTATGTGGGAAAAAATGTAATTAGTATAAAAATAAAAAATAAAAAAATAAAAAGAGTGTTTTGTTCATAATGAATATTCTTCATTATGAAGTAATAAGTTAGAATACAGCACTTTTTTCATGACCGAACCGTATTTGAAGGTTAACCATAACGCCATCAATAATTCCTCCATCAATTAAATTACGGATAAATGAAACATCCTCACTGGTGCCCTCACGAATGATATGTTTTGCTTTATCTTCAGGAGTCATTGTAGTAATATCTCTGAAAAACCAAGGGTATTTAATACGGTCGTCTTCCATAATACCTCTTCGGATAGCCATACAACCCATACCGGTATATGCACACTTAACCCAATGATTATTTGTATCAACCCTATTTTTGGCATCTTCTACTTTCATAAATTCAAAATTGCCTTTTTCCATATAACGTTCTTCGTCCCATTTTTCTACACAACACATATGTTCACCCCCTTCTAGTGCGTAAGTACCAGAAACAACAGGATGTTTATAAATACACGCTTCAATTAAATAATTCACCATACTTGAATTAAACACCATATCACTATCTAACCACATTATAACGTCATAATCTAATTCACCATTAAACGGTTTTTGGTCTGGTCCAGATAGGACATTACCCCCCAAACACATAGCCCTAGCAAAGTTAACTTGCGGACTATATTTATTTGATACAATAATGTTATATTTATCTGCCAGACTTGTAATAGTTTCAGACCAAGACAAAAAGAAGTTGCTTGTAAACTCTTTACCCGGTACACAAAAAACTACTGTATATTTTTTCCCGGGTTTCACTATCACATTTTTCGGTATATTTGTCGCAGGATTTTCTTGTGACATGAAATAATTACTATTTTCATAATAAATTAATAATTATTTATATGGGTTTTTTATCAAATTTGTTAATATTTGAACGCACATTAAATATCTAGACTCATTACATTCTTCGCAGAATTGTTTTTACGTTTGCTACTTTTTGGCATATTTGGAATATCCATTTCTTTTAATGAGTTAACAGATAGTAAAGAGTCATTATTTCTCTTTTCATTAACGTTAACTTGTTTAGAGGGAGGATTTGAACTGGTAGCATTATTTTGGGTATGGATATTCACATTTCGGGTTTTTAAGCCAGACAAGATGTTGTCAATATCACTATTTTGAGGTCCTTTCATTTCAGGTCTAGATGAACGTAAACTTTTTTCTTGAGATTCAACTGGGGCAGCTTTATCTAATGAAATACCATCTTCTTTAAACATTGGGTTGGAACCTCGTCCGCTATTAATATCTGGACGGTTACTGGAACTAGTATACGTCATACCAGGTCTGGGAGGTGGAGGTGCATTTTTTGTTTCAACCGAAGCTGGTGGCGGTGGTCCCTTTGGACGAGTATTGTCTTGCATGAATTGATTAGCCATAGCGAATCCAGGAGATTCTTGGCTCATAGAGTCAACAGTAGCGTTTGTAAACATCTTCATCAATTCGGGACTTTGTTTAATTACATCATTGAAAGCTGGAGTAGCACTTGCTAAAGCTTTATTTGAAAAGTTTAATACAGCAGCACTAAAACCAACACGTAGTAAAAGAGAAAGTTCAGGAGCCATCTTTCCACCTTTATACTTTTCGTGTAGTTCTCCGAAGATTTCTTCATAACTATCTAAATCCTCACTCACTTGCTCGCCCCAACCATCCAAATTCAAATCAAAAGGGTTGAAAAGAGAGTTTCCATATTCAATAGAATTGATAAATGTCATAAACCACCACCCTTGTAACTTAATACTATCTTTTTTGCGTTTATCTTCCATAGCAGTTTCATATTCATCTTCAATCTCTTCATAGTTAGAGTCTAAATCAAATTGTGAACTACTCTTAAGCAAACCTTTCTCGTGCCATTCCTCTAACTTTTTCAACATAGCACGTTTCTTTCTCCTTCGTTCACGTTCTGTCATTGTTTTTTCAACATATACGGGTTCTTTATTAGGGGTATCACTTGATTTCATGAATCCATCCCATGTTTTTGCGAAACCACCCAATGTGCTAGATGTAGCCTCTCCTAACTTACTATCGGTGGCGTTAATGGTAGGATTAAGGTTTGCAATACCGCTATCTTTCTCAAGTTCAAGATTATCAAATGATAACGTTTTTGGGACATCTGTACTAATACCAAACAGTTTTGCGTTATTGTCATCAACTGTGTTTGACATAGATGGACCAGAAGGAGTGTTTCCAGAAAGTTCATTTAATTCATTTTCTAAAGTATCAAGCTCACCTAAATGAGAATTCCCAACACTTATAGATTTTTGTTTATCATTCATTAATAGTTCTAAACCAACTCCTGAACTTGAAGGCATATCTAATGAAACAGTTTCATCAAGTTTACCAATATCTAAATCTAATACTTCCATTATGATATGGAAACAATATTTATTTTTAAATCGTCCGCATAACTTATATTATTTTTGTGGAACAAGTACCATAATCCTTGTAGAAATGCGTCAGCTAAATCATCCTTCTTTTTAATTTCTAAACTTTTACTCCATTGTGGGAAATTATTTGTTACAATGGTAGAGGAAATAGATACACTGTCCTGTTTATGTGCCTTATAATTCGGATTTACGTTTTTTGGTGTGGGCTCTTTTCCTGCTTCAGGTTTTTCAATCAGTTCCATTTTGCTAAACGGTTTTAGTTTATTAGCAGAAGAAATGAATTCAATGTTACAATTTGGGTATTTCATAATAAAGTATTGTGCTAGCATTCCCTGTATAGTCGTCATGCGATTCGCAATAGGAGATATCTGGTTTTCAATAATAGCATAATCTACATTATTCAGGTCAAAAGCATTTAATAATTCTTTCATTGCTCTCCCAATACTAATTAAATCACATTGACTTGCTTTGATTTTTGGTTTAATAAGTTCTTCTAAACAATGTGCTTTCAAATAGTTATCTACAGCGGACACCATTTCTTGTTTGGAAAGAGACTTGTCTTCTAAAAATAAATAGTGTTGCTTACCCCATTGTAGCAGGTCATCTTTCTTTTTGTTTTTTAATTTGGTAATTTGTAGGTCTTTGGTGGGTATCATAAAAGAACTGCTAGCTGCGTGTTTCTTACAAAAAAACTGGTTACCTTTTTTGAATTTTGCTTTTGATGTACATTTTTTCTTGGTGCTTTTACCGTGTTGATTGCATATAACATCTTCTTGTTTTTCATCTTCTATTAAATTCAAAATATTCCAGTTTTCAATCTGGATAGATGCGGAACAATCAATAATACATAATGCCATGTTTTTTATCCCAATATCAAAGCTAATAATTTTCATTACGTTGATACCTATAGAGACCTTTGTAAAAAGCTATTTAGATTTCTTTTTATTGAAATGCTTTTTGAACTATTCAATTATGAAACAGTATAGATAATACATTGTATGGATACATATATACCATACAATATGGAAAAAGATGATGGTTCTGCTACACATACTACGCGTATTGAACAAATGAAAAAGGTTCAACAAGAAGGGTTAGAGTTATTTATCCAGAAAAACAAGGACTATGGAGACGCATTTGCAAAATATGGCGTCGTGGGTGTTTTGATGCGAATGGAAGATAAATTACAACGGGGCATTTCTATCACGAAAAATGGTGTTCATTTGGTAAGTCAAGAAGGAATGCGTGATACGTTGATTGATTTACATAATTACGCAGCAATGGCATTAATGTTATTAGATGAATAACTTATTTTGGGCTATTTTTGTTTTTCTTTGAACCTTTCTTTGCTTTGGATTTCTTTGAATCTTTATTTTTCTTAAGATAACCACCTGGTTGTTCGTTCATAGGTGGTGCCGGAGGTGCTGGTAATCTATAACGAAAGGTATAGTTTTTACTGCCAGCGGCGACGTCAGTGAAGCTACAATTTCCATCTTTACAGAATTTAACCATATATACCGGGATACCTTGTGTTGCTTGTCCGCCCTCAAAGTCAGTTTTTGTTGCTTTACCTAAATCAATTAGTCTCATATCATAGTCTGAATATTGGTAAAAATGTCCATTATCTATTAGGTTTTTCTCTTCCTCCGTTAATTTTTCTGTGTTTTTTTCTTTTTTAATTACCATACTATAAATGGTTCTTCCATCAATTTCTGGATTGTTATCTTCTGCGATTATTTTTTCATTCTCTGCTATTTTTTTTGCGAGTGCTTCTTCGTCTGCTCTTTGTTTTGCAACAATTTGTACATACTCTTCGTCCGCTTTTTGACCTTTTGTTTTATGTCCAACCGCGTTTGCCGCCATCCTATACGCTTTTGTCATAAGTCCAGGTTTTGGGATGTAATCATCCATTCCACCTTTTTTATGGTAAGAACCTCCTTTCTTATGATAAGAACCACCCTTTACAGTTTTATTATGGTGGGAACCAACTTTTTTATGATGGGAACGACCTTTTTTTAGCGTTTTTCGTGCCATTGTATATAAATTATATAGATAAATATAATTTATAATTTATTTTGGGATTTGAACGCTGGGGGCAACACGGCGAGCTTCCAACTGTTCACGGGTTAGGTAGTTAGATTTCAAATCGCTTAACACGTATCCCTTGGGTTTGTTTTCATCCATAATACTTTTGTAGGAATAAGGATATGTTTCTAAATGTCCAAATTCATTAGATTGGATGGACATCTTTGCAGCAGGTTGAACCATGAAACCAGTATCATTTGAACTAAGTTTGAAATTGGATTCCATAATCTGCGGGGCATTTTGCTGTAAGTAATGTCTATATTCCCAGTTTGATTTGATATTGTTTTGTTTTACCAAACGGTCATTCAAGTGGGATTCAGGTTGCCAGTTTGAAACAAGAGAACGTCCATCGTTCATTAGAGGTGGGAACTCGGGGTGTTTATTGTTAGTAGAATATCCATAATAAGTGGGTTCAGATTTGTATACACTGCTCATTAATTTTTGAAATTGGTTATTTAGTTCTTGGAACATGTTATATAAACATATGTATATTTTTTTATTGCTACATATGTTTATTCGTCAATTAGTGTAGATTCCAACGGGGTTTCGGTTAAATCTGCTTTTTCTAAAATATTAATTATCTCTGCTTTCTTCATACGACTCGTATTGGTTGCTAATCCACGTTCATTTGCAAGAGCTTTTAATTGTGCTACGGATAAGTCTTTGTAATTTGTATCTGTAGTGGATTCCTCGTTACCATTAATACTAACCTCTTCTAATACTTCTGTATGTAGTTCATTGCTTTTAGATACAGACAATTCTTTATCTTTTTCATAGTCAATGTCGGATAATTGGTCAGCATCGTCAATAATAGTTTCATCTACATCAATCGTGGAAAGATGTTCGCTATGTATTTCATCTAGTAGTGTAGTAGATTCAACCTGGATTTGCTTTATTTCTTCCTCTTCTTCATCTGAATCATCATCATCATCATCATCATCTTCATCTTCATCCATACCAGACTCTGTTTCAGTGTCAGAGTCTTCGTCAGTATCATCCGCATCGTCGTATTCATCGGTTTCCAATTCTTCTACATTATGGTCTTGATTTGCGTGGGCGTTCATGAAACCTTGGTTTCCACCAATATGTATCATAGAAGGCATGCCACTTAATTCACTAAATATAGCATCGTGAATGTCTTGTGGCATTTGTGGAGTTGGCATAGATGGTGCCATCGTATTCGCACGTATATTCTGCATTTCTTGAACCATATTGTTTACTAATTCAAACATGGTATCTTGTTTTGCTTCTAGAGCAGAAACCCTTTGTTTAAAGTGATAAACAATCAATAATATTAATACAAAAGTAATTGCTAAACATATATATAACACTGAATCCATAATGTATGATAATCCCATTACATTACAAATGCATAAAGAAATATAAATTCAAACGAACAAAATATATGCTCATTATATAGATAAGTATTATGGAATCTGCTACTAAAAGTCTGACAAAAACTTTATCAAAGGTATCAACTGCCGAAGTATCAAATGATTTAGTAAATACAAATCGCATATTAACCATTATTTTGGTTGTATTAATTGTATTCTCGTTGGCAGGGGTAAATGTGTTACAAATGTTGGGTGCATTTTTACAACGTATTGTAGACATATTTAGACCATTGGTAACACGAGTGGTCTCAATTATTGGATTTACTATGGGTATTTTAATTGAACAGATTGCTGCATTATTCACAACAACCGCAACTGCTGGAGTTGAAATTGCTGGTGGGACGTTGGATAGTGTAGGAGACCTTTTGAAGGACGCAAGTCGTCCATCCCTACAAAATGTTTTGGATGAAAGTGGAACTACCCGTATTAATACCCCCCAAAGTGATAATAGTGAAAACTCTATCCAAAAGCCTATCACTTCTGGTAAAGGAAAATGGTGTTTAGTTGGTGAATACAATGGACGCCGTGGGTGTGTTGAAATAGATAAGGATGAACCTTGTTTGTCCGGACAAGTATTCCCAAATCACGCCAGCTGTGTTCAGCCACAATTTAATGGTAATACCAGTGGACACGCATTCCACCCTTTGAAAGCACAAACTACACAATAAGTAAATTATTATTAATGCCTTGAAACAAAATAAATAATAGCATTGTATATTATTTATTATTTACTTGTAATGGAAGGAACTGCAATATATGTAATTGTATTAGAAAATGACATGCGTTTTCTACATTTGTCCCATTGTTATAAGTTTGAAGAAGAAATTATGGAGGACGCACAGTATCAATATGAATTGTTACAAAAGTACAATCCAGTATCAATTGAGTATATTATTCCTATTCATGATTTTATGGAATGGAACCATCATGTGAAACTTTATATGAAGGAATATGGTATTGATACAGTTCGTGGAGGAGATTATTATAACGAGGAACTATCTTACCAAGAAAAGAAGTTTATTGAAAATGAGTTACGAGATAAAACATTATTTGTGTTATATCCAGAGAGAAGACAAAACGACTGTCAAGAAGTAACGATTAACCCAGATGTATATGAAGACCCTATTTATAATGCGTTACAATACATAAAAACAGATTATGGTAGTATATCTATTAATAATGAAATGATAGATGATATTGCTTGGTTACGTGAATATATAAGGGAGCCAAATTTATACAAAGAAAGTCTTGAACAGGATAAGGATGTAAAAAAAGTTCAACTATTATTAAGGTCTATTAAGTATATTTATGAACATGGAAAACAGCTTCCAATAAAAAAATGGGAACCAGAATGGGTGTTTGAAAATATGGAACAGTTAGGAAATTGCTATATTGATAACCCAGGATGTAGTCAATTGTCCCCTTTCTATGTAGAATTAATGGAAAATGCTATTAGTCATGTGTTATACATTTTACATACTTGTAAAAATCGTATGGATGAAATCTTTTTTAATTACCATACTTCACAGTTATCAAAAGATAGAAGGGAATTGGAGACGACTTATTGGGATTAAATACAAAGGTTATTATAGAAGAGTATCTTTGATAAATGGATTATCAAAAATAGTTTCATTACCATCGTAATCAATCATTTTAATACGGAAACTATTATAACTAGTGTCTGCTGGTGTAGATTTCAATGTCATTCGTGTTAAATTAGATGAACCATCTACTCCAGCAAAATTGTCTGTAATATTACAAATTACACCCATATTTATAGGGTTTGGTGTAAAGTTTTCAGATAGGTCAGAAACAATATTGGCATTATTATTAGTAAGGGTAGTTATATTAGGCTCCAGTTTGAAGTCATACACTGCACCATTAGGGGTAGCTAATGTGACATCAGAAACTTTAATAATACCACCATATACAATACCTTGGAACTGGTAAGAAATATCTGTTGGGTCTCCGAAATCCACATTAGACAAATCAAATACAAATCCATTACTAATGTCACTAATTACCTCAATGGTAGGGGTTGAATTACCATTATCAACTAACTGATTACTATAAAATGTATAAAAATTAAATGGGACTGTTTCCATATTAAATGATAAATCTTGGAAAGCAGTCTCTAATGTATTTCCACCATAGAAATCAGCAGATAGGTCAGTGGTAGCTGTTCCACTAATAAAATAACTGAAAGGAATCTCAAATTCAAAGTTATAAACATTCTGGTCAATACCACTTTGAACAGACAATGAAAACAAATTTGCACTGACGTCGTCAGCAATGGAAATATTATCACCAATAGCAAAACGAATTTTATCAGTAACGTCAGTATTTTGAACACCAACCGCTTGTGTGGCAGATTTATAATTGTATAATGGAATATCAGGGTCCAAATGTAACATAACGGCGGGTCCAGGAACTCCAGAATTCTTGCTGGAACTATATACTATACCACAAGCACTAATATCACCTACTTTGGAAGCAGTTGTAGTATAAGTAATAGAACTAATATCAGTTTCTTCGTTGTAAACAACAGTAGCTTCTGTATTATATAATGTAGCGTATGAACGGAATTGATTGTAGCCACTAATAATTTTACTATACTGTTGTTTTTTTGTAGGATTGTTACCTTTAGAAGCTTGTGAATTACCCTTGTATTGTAATATTTCAGCTTTCCGTCTCATATCTAATTGTAATTTCGTATATGATGGATAAGGACTAGACTTTTCAAGACGTATTGGAGGAACAGAGAAAACCATTTGTTTTTTACGTTGTATTATTTGGTCACATACATTGTCACTACTCATTACGAATAATATATACTATAATAGCATACATTATCTACATTTTTCTATCCAAGTTAATATTTGGAAGCATACCAAGAATTAGACAAATAAGAATAGTAATTGGTAGTAGCATTCAAGTTAACATCAACAACAGACAAGTTAGGTCCGTTTTTAACAATGGAGTTAATTTCAAATACTGTTAAAGCTTCTCGGTAATATCTTAAATTAGATAGTTTTCCATTGAACCCACCGTTCTTACTAATGTGAACGTCATGATAGTTTTGTTTGACTACGTTATTTAATACAATACGATTAGAGATAACACCATTTACATAAGCATCAACAACTTTATTCTCTAATCGAATAGCGACGTGAAACCATTTGTTTAATGGAACGTTTTCAATAACAATAGTATTATTTGTATCTGTGTAATCAACAGTGTCCATAAGAATATGGAGGTTATTAACACCAGGTTCTAAATATACACCGGGGGAGTTATTAACAGACGCTATATTAGTTGTTTCATCAAAGTATCCGTCACCTTTACTGAAAATATGCTGGAATTTTTCACCGGTAGTATCATTACCTAAATCACTGATGTATAACCAGAAAGACCAAGTAAATTCAGCACCTTCTTTCTGATTGTTTGAACGGTAAATAGGAACAGCGTTTGAGGAATTAGTATCTTGTGGAATAACTTGCTGACTGGTTCCGTCAACCATTCCCCGAATTAAATATGGGTTGTCTTGAGGTCCTAAAAAGCGATTCAATAAAAGGATACCCACGTTTAAAATTACTAAAAATAAAATCAATACTAGGATTATAAATGCAAACCTAGCAAAAATATTGTTTGAATCTAGAAACCCCATTGTAGCACCTGCACCTACAGCGGCTTGTTTTGAGAACTCATCAAGTTGATTACTTAATTGTTCTCTTGTTTCATTAACTGTGTTTCCTAAACTATCCATAGCATTTCCTACGTCTTCACGTGTAGGTAGATTTACTTCTGTATCTCTGAATCTATCCATTAATAATTTTTATACTATATTATAATGATAAAAATTATTCGTTCACTTAGAATACTGAAAAGGTGTTTTGTAATTCATTGTTTCTGAATACAGAAACGTCAATACCGTAACTAGATAGCGATTTCAAAATATTGTCGTGTTCGCTTCCTTTTAAGTATTCGTTCCACGCAGTTTGTGGGTCCATTGGTTCTGTCCAACGTTTGAAATCCTTAATATATGCATCAAAGTTACCAAACATGATTGGGTCACTATCATTAGGAGTCTTTGGCATTACACTACTTTCAGGTTTGAAGAATCGTTGAGATTTTACTAATTTACCATCCATATAAACATCCATGAATTGATTATCTACGCTTACAATAACACAAGTCCATTTCTGAAGAGGGAAATTATCAGTCACGATGATTTCTTCGTCGGTATCATCACTCATCTTCATTGAACATTTCAATATAGGTGCGGTTTGGTCCAAGTAAACATGTAAACTATTATCTCTCTTGAAAATAGTCTTTTCTACATTGGGGTCCCAAGTGTTTACATAAATCCAGATTCCATATGCGTAGCGTGTGTTTGTAGGACTGTCAATACTAGTAACATAAGGTAATCCAGTTTTCAAATTTCCTTCTTTCGTTAAGGTAGACTCTTGACTGGTAAAGTAAACATACAAAATATAAATAAGTAAAATGATTAATACGCCTAAACCAACAAGCAACAAGTTCATTATATATACTTTTCTTATATCTTTTTGTAAGAAAATTATTGAATATAATCTGGTGGATTTCGGATACTATAAATGTTGTACATTGAAACTACTTCTGTTTTAGTCAATGGATAAGGATAATATGTAATATTTGATACAGCACCATCCAAACCTTTATTAGCACCGACTACAAGGAATTGACTATTATCGAACTGTGGTGGTTTATTTGCCAAATTCAAGGTTCGTTCTAATTTCCCATTCAAGAAAACATCCGCGTATTGTGAGTTATAATTGAATACTAAATTATTCCATTTTTGCTTTTTAATAGGTAATGTGATAGATTCGTTATAATACTCTTCATGGTTTGTAAAGTAAATATTTAACTTATCATTTTCATCATTATCATTCTTCGCATATTCATATGTCACTTTGGGAGCACCTTCTGCAAACTCTAGTATAGTAGTTTCTTCTGCATAGGAGCTATAGTTAGTTGGTTGACTATTCAGGAATATCCAACAAGACAAAGAAAAGTTCTGATTATACTGTCTTTTACCAGCAGTATCTCTTTGCATCCATTCTTCACTACCAGCAACAACTGTTTCTTTATCAATGTCTGTTGTTCTAGGTAACAGCACCACCGCATTGCGAGTAGAAAAGTATTGACTTATGTATGGGAAGAAGAAATAAGCCAGCACTAATACAAATGCTATTAACAAGATTAATGCGTATTGTAATACCCCGAATTTTTTAATTGTTTCAAATATACCACCACCGGTTCCTGTACTATTAGAGCTTTCTTCACCTCCCGCCAATCCAGAAACACCTGCGTTCGCAGAACTACCTAGACCTGTAAAAAATGAACCAGCACCAGCTAGCCCAGCTAAAATAAAAGCCAATATAACTGGAAGTAATATATTAAATCCATTAAAAGCATCTTCTTTTATTCCAGCGAAATAACCAACAGCAAGTATTGCTAACATAGCAATTGCCGTGAAGAAACTACCCATACTAGCAACTCCAGCTAGAAGAACTCCGCCAACTAAACTCATAAGTAAATTAAATCCATTAAATCCATCTGCCATAACCCCTGCTAGGTAAGGAATAATTAATGCAGAAAAAATAGCAATTCCAGATAAACCAGCTGCTATGCTTAGTCCCATGTCCGAGAAAAACCCAGCGGCATTAGCTGCGGCACTTACAAAGAATGATACTATCGCTGTTATTAATAAATTGAACCCATTGAAGCTCTTTTCTTGTAGCCCTACAAAGTAAGTGCCAATCATTGAAAAGAATATGGCTATACCAGCGAACATACTGTTAATACCCGCCAAACCAATTAAGAAGAAAGAGGCAATCGCAGTAAGCATCATCTGAAATCCATTGAATGTATCTTCTTGTGCCCCAACAACTCTAGCACCCCCAAGCAAAAAGAATTGGGTTATTTGTGGTAAATACACGTATATTATAATAGCTAATATGAGAAAAACATATAAGAAAAAGACAGTGCTAGTAGTTTCATTTAATTGTTTTTTCAAGAATTCAATTAATTTTATCAACAAACAAGGAATATAGAAGATGAATTGAACAATGAAACCAGGGAAACCGTCCAAACGTTGTAAATATTTACTACTGAAGTAAAATAATATTGCGAGAGCACACACGATTACAATAAAGAGCCCAAATCCGCTTATGTAACTAAAAATTTCACTACCCATTTGATTGTTAGTTGAGAAGAAATAAATACATAATGCCAAGAATAAAACAGCAAAACCAACAACATATGAATTGTATAAAAGACTCGTTGATGGTGAATTAGTAAATATTAACCCAAGATTCAATAGTAATAATACTAAAAATGTGCCCATGTGTAAAGGTACGTTTTCTTTTGTATAACTCCTATTCTCATTCGTAATTACAAGGAATATTACTAATGCTACAATAGAAGCAAATATAAAAATATACTTAAGGACAATAAATACTAATGGGTCTCTTACATCCGCCGCTGATGGAATATTCTCAAAGAGTTTGAATGGCATAGAAATAAAATTGGATATTGATGAAAGAAATCCATCAGAAGCATCTTTTGTATATTTGTCTGACGTTGATTCATTTGTCGCCATTGAAATGTATAAGTGTCTTATAATACCTATACATTATAAATTCTCCATTGCTGTTTTTTTACCATGACATTCTCGGCATAGAGCTACTAAATTATCTACATGATTTGAACCCCCATTTTCTAAACGGACAACATGATCTACTTCAAACCAAGCTGAAAGTTGTGATTTACAATCATTACAGCACCAGTTCTGTCTGGATGCTACAAATTTCTTTTTGGTCTCACTTACAGACCGCTTTGTTTTGGTTTTACCGGATTGTAAGATACGGTTTTGAATATGTTGTGGAGTTGAGTAGTCTGGTAACCCTACAACAGGATTTGACCCACCTTGTTGTGCTGAACTAGTAAACCCTTGTCTTGTCGTAAAATCTAAAATAGGGGAAATCATTTTAGTTGTATTTCGGTCAACAGGTAGCACCTTCAATAAATCATTTGTAGTAGTCATCATTTCACGAGCACGTAATGGGTTTTTTTTGATAAGAACGTATATTACAAACGCTGCAATAACAACACCCGCCATTTGGTAATATTTTTTCCATGTCATCATTATTTTTATATATTTGCCATCTGTATAAATATTTGCTACAATGAAAATGGTTGCAGCTAATAAAAATAGTTCTAATTTCATCGTTATCTATACTAACAGTAGATTTTATGTCATCCAAAAAAACTATCTATCTTAATACTACCTATACAAGTAATAGATTAGTAACATACAAGATAGAATAACTGTTGCGAAAATTGCGTGTTTTCTGTATTTCCATTTTTTGATTTTACGGGAAACGTGGTTTTCATAATTAGCTCTATATAATTCTAATGCTAATGGTAACGATATTTCTGGTTTCCCTAGCATAACATTGTATTTGTTATGAATAAAATGAACCCACTTAACGAAAGAATCCCGATTGTCTAAATAAGGGGAAACAGGATACTTGTCTAATACAACACTAAATTTATTACCTATCTCTTCTACAGGTATAAATAATGGGAAATTATTAATAAGCTCATAATATTTCTTCTTTGTTGTTTCATTGGGATACAAAGGGTATGACTCTGCTATTGTGTGTAAAAAGAACCAATAATGTGGTCCCCATACTTCTGGTTCAAAATCCATTCTTACTGTTCTATGCTAATATATATAAAGATTACTTATCTAACAATAGTAGCGAGTTTTATTATTTATGATTCAACCCCATAATAATAACAATAATAATTACTGTAATAACTGCGGAAAAGAAGGTCACTCCTATAATCATTGTAAAATGCCTATTACTAGCATTGGATTTATCACGTTTCGTTATAATACACAAAATAAACGAGAGTATTTAATGATAAGGCGAAAAGATACATTAGGATATATTAACTTCATTCGTGGTAAATATACCTTGGGAAATAAAGAATATATTATGAATATTTTGAAACAAATGACTGTTACTGAAAAACAAAATCTTATTGATAAACCATTTGATGAATTATGGAAAATGGTTTGGGGGAATGATAAACTTTCCGTTGAATATCGTAAGGAAGAGGGTAGTTCACGTAACAAGTTTATTATGTTGAAAAATGGTTCTTATTACAAAGATGAGTTTTTAACCCTTAAAGACCTAGTTGAAGAAAGTTCTAAATATGAGGAATGGGTTGAACCAGAATGGGGATTTCCAAAAGGACGTCGTAATTACCAGGAAAAAGATTATGATTGTGCCATGCGAGAATTCACAGAAGAAACGGGTTTATCTTACGGAGTTATAAATAATGTTCAAAATATTACTCCATTTGAAGAAAATTTTACTGGATCAAATTACAAATCTTATAAACATAAGTACTTTGTAGGCATGATAAATTATGAAAATAGTTGTTTATTGAATAATTATGAAAAAAGCGAAGTTAGTAAAATAGAATGGAAATCATTGGGTCAATGTTTGGAAAGCATACGTTCTTATAATTTAGAAAAAAAGAAAATGCTTTGTAATGTAGATAATATGTTGTCGCATTATGCATTAGTTGAATTTTGTTAGTTATTTATACTATTGAATTCTGAATATATCCAAAAATATATACGTAAATAAAATTTATATACATATATATTAAGTAATATGTCTTCTACAAGGAAACAAGCATCCAATACAAATAATAACGTTACCAAGAAAAAACGAATCAAAAAAGTGGGTGAATCGTGTATAGAAAAAGATGAACAATGCCAGCGAGGAAATCGTTGTATTGATACAAAAGAATATGGTAAAATATGTGTTGATAAAGACCAGCTAGAAAATGAAAAACAACAAAGAAAGGCGAATAAAATGCAAAAAACACAAGAAAATGTCAATACTCAAATTGAACAAGAAAAAGAA
>CEOC01087021.1_pt1 | contig 22030 bp, 17 predicted proteins | sample 356191 | NCBI WGS metagenome assembly CEOC01 (sample SAMEA2619952, study PRJEB7988) | marine metagenome | biome: marine biome (ENVO:00000447); feature: deep chlorophyll maximum layer (ENVO:xxxxxxxx); material: "saline water (ENVO:00002010), including plankton (ENVO:xxxxxxxx)" | depth 17 m
TATGAAATTAAAGTTTTTAGTTTATTAATAGTGTCTAATTCATTTTCACCCGCAAAATGAGAAACACCAGATTTGCTCATATGAGTATCAGCCCCCCCCAACTCTTCAGATGAAACTTCTTCGTTAGTTACTGTTTTAACAACGCTGGGACCAGTTACAAACATGTATGAAGTCCCTTTAGTCATAATGATAAAATCGGTAAGAGCTGGAGAATAAACTGCTCCCCCAGCGCAAGGCCCCATAATAGCGGAAAGTTGAGGAATTACCCCAGAAGCCTTAGTATTTCTGTAAAATATATCAGCATAACCGCCTAACGATACAACACCTTCCTGAATTCTTGCTCCCCCCGAATCATTTAAACCAATAATAGGAACTCCATTTTTCATGGCAAGATCCATTATTTTACAAATTTTTTCAGCATGGGCTTCGGCAAGTGAACCACCTAGGACTGTAAAGTCTTGAGAGTAAACATAAATTAATCTGCCATTCACAGTACCATATCCAGTAACTACACCGTCGCCTAAAAATTTGGATTTTTCTAAACCAAAATTGGTAGATCTATGCGTTACCAATCCTCCTATTTCCTCAAAACTATTTGTGTCAAGTAAAAGTTCTAGCCTTTCTCTTGCAGTCAGTTTTCCCTTCTCGTGCTGATCGTCAATTCTTTGTTGTCCTCCTCCAATTTTAGATTCAGCTACTTTTTTTTCTAACTCTTTATTTTTCATTCTAATTCATTAGTTCTTCAATTTCCTCTGCTTCAATTGGAATGTTTTTCATAAGATTTAATGGAACTGTATTTTTTTGCACAACAACATCATCTTCCAACCTAATACCAAGACCTTCTTCAGGTATATAAATTCCTGGTTCAACAGTGAAAACCATATTTGCTTTAATTTTTTCTGTCCATGAACCTAAGTCGTGAGTGTCTAAACCAATATAATGTGAAGTTCCATGCATGAAATATTTTTTGTAGGCAGGCCAGTTAGCATCTTGATTTTTTACATCATTCATAGAAATTAATTTAAGTTTAATTAATTGCTCTTCCATAATTTGTCCTACTTGCTTGTGGTAGTCATTTAAATAAACGCCTGGTTTTAATAAATTGGTAGCTTGCTTTTTTACACTTAACACAGCATTATAAACTTCTTTTTGCCTTTTTGTGAACTTCCCATTAGCAGGGACGCACCTGGTTAAGTCTGAAGAATAATTCGCATATTCTGCACCAAAGTCCATTAAAATAACTTCTCCATCGTTACATGATTTATTATTCTCTATATAATGCAATACACAAGCTGAACTACCTGAAGCAATAATGGGAGTATAGGCAAATCCTCTAGACCTATTACATAAGAATTCATGCATAAGTTCTGCTTCTATTTCGTATTCCATTTTACCCACTTTAATAAAGTTTAAAATTCTTCTAAATCCTTTTTCAGTAATATTACATGCTTGTTGCATAATTTCAATTTCAATAGGGTCTTTAACAGACCTTATTTGGTGCATAACAGGTGCAGATCTCAATATAGTGTGGGCTGGAAAATCAGTTTTAAATTTTTTCACAAAACGATCCTCTCTTGTTTCCATTTCATTATTGGACCTTAGGTGCTCGTTAGAATTTAAATAAACATTTTCACTCTCTATTACGAGTTGTCTAAATATGCTATCAAATTGATTTAACCAATAAATAGTATCAACACCTGAAATTGCTGAAGCTTTTTCTTTAGTTAATTTTTCTCCTTCCCATATAGCAATATGTTCATTGGTTTCTTTTAAAAACAAGATCTCTCTATGTGCTTTATTTTTATTCATTGGGAAAATAACCAATATACTCTCTTCTTGATCTACTCCTGAAAGATGAAAAATATCTCTATGTTGATGAAAGGGTAATGTACTATCTGCCCCAGTATTATAAATGTCATTTGAATTGAAAACCGCTAAGCTATTTGGTTTCATATGCTTTATGAAATTAGCTCTGTTATTTTGGAATAATTTGCTATTGATAGGAAGATATTTCATAATTTAAATTGAAAAATATTATTTAGTAAAAATAAGAATATTTGAAGTATGATGTATGCTAATTGTAAATTACTATATATGAAAAATAATTTTACTTATTTTATTCAAAGCAATGACAATTTGATGACAAACAATCTAGTGATATTTAACCATTTTTGTGTCATATAATATTTGTTGAATTCACTTCACATCATAGCATTTACGCATCGAGATTTTAATTTTGATGAAATTGGACTCTTTCATCTTGAAGATTCATCAAGAATTAACAGACTAAATAAGTTAAAATCAGAGCTAAATGTGAACGAATTAATGTATTTATCAACTTGCAACAGAGTGGAATTTATTCTTAATTCTAAACAAAAAATAGATACAAAATTTGTAGAAACACTTGTTGGTAATTTTATACCCACTAATAGGATTAAATATTTTGTCGATAAAACTGCTGTTTTTTCTGGGAAGAAGGCTGTTCATCATCTTTTTTCTGTTGCTTCTTCAATAGACTCTTTAGTCGTGGGAGAAAGAGAAATTATAACTCAAGTAAGAAAAGCATTTGAAGAGTGTAAAGACCATAATTTATGTGGAGATTTTATTAGAGTTCTTGTGCAAATGACTATTTCAACCGCTAAAAAAGTATATACTGAAAGTGAAATTGCTACAAGACCAGTCTCTATTGTTTCTTTAGCTTTTCTAGAACTTAAAAAATACATTTCAAAAAAACCAAAAAAAATAGTTGTTATTGGAGCTGGAAAAACCATTACTTCAATGCTTAAATTCATTAATAAAAGCATTGACCATCAATTCATTATTTTTAATAGATCGATAGAAAAAGCTGAAAATTTGGCAAGGCAACTTCGACTTAATGCTCAAATATTTCCACTAAGTGAACTGGGTAATCAAAAATTAGATTATGACTTTATAATTACATGTACTGGATCAAAAAACATAATTTTAAATACCGATAAGTTTCAAAAAATCAATCCTGAAAATAAAAAAAATGTAATTGTTGATCTTGCTGTTCCAAATGATTGTGATAATAAAATTTCGAATTCATTTAATGTTACTTTAATTAATGTAGACCAACTTAAAGTAAGAGCTGAAGAAAATTTAAAAGCAAGAAGTGAAGAAATAAATAGATGCCTAGAAATTATTGAAAAACAAATTATTCAATATTATCTTTCTGAAAAAGAAAGAACATTAGAAAGAGCATTAAGCGCAGTTCCTCAAAGTATTAAAGGGATAAGGCAGAAAGCATTTAAGGAAGTCTTTGTTAAGGAGCTTGGAACTTTAGACCCACAAGCAATTAACATAGTCAATAGCTTAGTTGATTACATGGAAAAAAAATACATAAGTGTTCCTATGAAAATGGCTAAAGATATACTGCTAAAAGAATCAACAAAATAATTTTTTGAGTAATCTTAAAATAACCATAGGCTCAAGAGGAAGTAAACTGGCTTTATGGCAAGCAAATCATATAAAAGAAAAATTATCTCATTATGGTTTAGAATCGGAAATAAAAATTATTAAAACTAAAGGAGATCAAATCCAGCATTTAAGCTTTGATAAAATTGAAGGAAAAGGATTCTTTACAAAAGAGCTTGAAATAGCTTTGATTGACGAAGAAATTGATTTAGCAGTTCATTCTCTTAAAGATATGGAGACTAATCAATCTAATGAATTATTAATTGCGGCAGTTCCACAAAGAGAAAACCCATGTGACACATTACTTATTAATTATTCTTCTGTAGACAAATCCCAGGACTTAAACATAATTAAAAAAGGAAAAATTGGGACTTCGTCTGCAAGAAGAAAAAATCAACTTCTTTTATTTAGAGAAGATTTGATAATAAAAGACTTAAGAGGTAATGTTCCGACAAGAATTCAAAAACTAAGAGATGGTAATTATGATGCAATTATATTAGCAAAAGCAGGAATTAATAGACTCAATATTGATATTTCAGATTTTCATTTAATAGACTTATCTCCAATGATGTTCATTCCAGCTCCAGCTCAAGGAGCTTTAGGAATTCAGATTAAAAATAGCAGTCATAAATTAAAAAAGATTTTAACTAAACTTAGCCATAAGGAAACATTAGACAATGTGGTTTTTGAAAGAAAAATTTTAAATGGTATTGGTGGAGGATGTCATTCTCCAATGGGAGCTTTTTCTAAAATAGATAAAAACGGTATTCGCAGGACCTGGGTTTCCTACTCCGAAAAAGTTGACAAAACACCCACAAGATTTTTGACTTATTCCAATGATATAAGTGCTATTGTACACAAAGTTAAAAATAAGACAAAAAATAAAAATGTTTGGATTTCAAGAAAGCTGCATAAGGAAAGTATTTTTAGTAAGCTATTAACCAATAAAGGTCATAATGTTACTGGCCAATCTTTAATTGAAAAAGAAGTAATAAAAATAAATCAGCTTCCTAAATGTGATTGGATTTTTTTTAATTCTATCTTCTCATTTGATTCAATCAAGAGTTTAAAAAATAAATTTTTAAGTAAAAAAATTGCTGCTTTTGGTAAGTCTACAGCAAACTATTTAACTAAAAATGGATTGAACGTTGATTTTGTAGGAAAAGGATCTCCACTAGAAACTGCAAATGGATTTAAAAAGATATTGAATAATACAGAAATTGTCTTCTTCCCATCTTCTAATAGAACCATAGGAACTGTTCAAAGCTTATTAGAAGAAAAAAATAAAATAGTATTATCTACTTACAATACATCTCTAATTGAAGCTTCAATAAAGTCACATGATTTTTATGTATTTACAAGCCCAAGTAATGTAGAGGCTTTTTTTAAAATAAATCATCTAAAGGAAAATAAAGTAATAAGTATTGGCCCTAGCACAACTAAAAAGTTAAAAGATTTTGGAGTGAAAGATGTAGAAGAAGCATTTGAGAGTACTGAACTGGCTTTAGTTGATATGGTTTTCTCATTAATTTAATGAATGAATTATTTAGGTCATTTAGTACTATCAGGAAATGATTCTGAAATTTTATTTGGAAACTTTATAGCAGATGCAATAAAAGGAAATTCTTATATCAAATGGCCAGGAAACATTCAAAAAGGTATTTTACTCCACCGATTCATTGATAACTTTACTGATAATAACAATTATTATTTATTGGGGAAAAGAAGATTTTATGAAAAATTCCCTAAAATGGGAGGGATTGTCAACGACATACTATATGACCACCTTTTATGGAAATATGAACATCATAATCAAACTCTTCAACTAAACAAACAAATTATTCGCTTTTATAAAATTTTAGATGATTTTTCAGATAAAATGCCAGAAAAAATTAAACACTTATATAAATATATGAGACGTGATGACTGGTTAAATAATTATCAATATGAAGAGGGCATGAGAAAGATACTAATGAGGATGGGTAAGAGAATCAATTACTCTAAAAACTTAGAGTTATCTTTTGATATATATAAAAATTCATCTTTAGATTATGAAAAAGAGTTTGAACTTTTTTATATCGAGATTAAAGAAAAAACATCTTCTTTTTTATGTAAATTGTAGAATTAAAATTTAAAAAATGCAGATACCACCACCTTTTAACTTATTTAAATGGATAGAAGATAATAGACACCTATTAAAACCACCAGTTGGAAATAAAAATCTCTATGTTGAATCTGGAGATTATATAGTAATGATTGTTGCTGGACCAAACGCCAGAAAAGATTATCATTACAATGAAACTGAAGAACTCTTCTACCAAATTGAAGGTGATATAATTGTTAAAACTCAACAAGAAGGTAAATTAGTAGAATATGAGATTAAAGAAAATGAAATGTTTTTATTACCTGCAAAGATTCCACATTCACCTGTAAGATCTGAAGGGTCAATAGGGTTGGTAATAGAGAGAAAAAGAAGTAAAGAACATAAAGATGGATTGATGTGGTTTTCGGATACAGCAAATGAACTATTGTATGAAGAATATTTTCAATTAACTAATATAGAAAAAGACTTTTTAGCAGTTTTTAAAAGATTTTACTCTGACGAAAAGTTGAGAACTTGCCCTTCTACTGGCGAAGTTATGGAAGTTGACAAAAGATATATAGATTGATTATTCTAATAAATTTACATGTCCATTGACATAATTAAAATTTTGATTAAAATCAAAGTATTCTACAACCCATATATAACTATCTATTTTACATTTATTTCCTTTAAATTTACCATCCCAAAAATCACTTATTTCGGTAGTATTATAAATTTCTTCACCCCATCTATTGTAAATCCATAACTCAAAACTTTTAATATTTTCTCCTTTGATTTCAAATAAATCATTATCTCCGTCTCCATTGGGAGTAAAAGTATTTGGGACAAAAATGTCACCCTTGATATTAACCTCTACAGTATCAGAATTTATACATCCAATGGAGTCTGTAACATTTAGTATGTAAAGAGTCTTCTCAGTTGGGTTAATTTGAGGATTTAAACATGTAGAACATGAAATCCAAGATGAAGATTCCCAATAATAACTGCTAGCATTAGTAAGTCCATTTAAATTAATAGATTCTCCATAGGACATCCAAAAATTTATTCCAGCATCTACTAAAGGAGTAGGTGAAACATATACTGCAACATCAAAAGTATCTTTACATCCATAATTATTTTCTATTATTACTTTATAGTCGGTGTTTTGTGAAGGATAAGCATAAGTCCAGCTACTGTCATTATTTGATAAGCTATTATTAGGGTACCAAAAATAATTTATTCCATCAGATGCATATATTTCAGCAGTATCGCCAAAACAAATCGTAGTATCACCAAATGCGCTTCCTGAATAGCCAAATACAAGTGCTGTAATTGAATCTATAGATTGACCACATGTATTATTAGAAACCACATAATAAGTTGCATTAGAATCACTTTTTATCCATATATTATTACCAGAAGTATCACTAGGACTTGCTACTGGGTTCCAAGTAGCATTTTCAAGATTTGATAATGTAACAAATACAGAATCACCCATACACAAGTTTAAAGTATCTTGAAGAATAATATTGGGAATAGAAAGATCTACTTCTACTAGAACTGAATCAGTATAAACACATCCGTTAGGGGTGGTAATGTCAACATAATATATGCTATTTTGTTGTGGGTTCACTATAGGATTAGCACTATCTACATATACAATATTTGATCCGGACCATCTATAAATCATTCCACCACTAGCATTAAGAATTAGTGAATCTTCTTTACAAATAATAGTATCATTACTGGTTTGATAAATATCATTAGGAATATTTACATCGAAATATGCTGTATCAATACTGCAGCTATCTACTGCTACCAACATATAAGTAGTGTTGGTAATAGGATTTGCAATTACTTGCTGTCCGCTTCCACTAGAAAGAGAATTTGTTGGGGACCAAGTAAATTGAGATCCGCCATAGGCATTTAAAGTGGCAACAGTTCCAGGGCATAAAATACTATCTCCAACTACTAATGCATTATTTATCTCATAAACATTGACGGTAACATTTGAAGTATCTGGCATTACACATCCTGCAGAATCCGATACAATTAAAGTTACATTATAAGTACCAGTATCAGAATATGTATGATATGGACTCATCATGTTCGAAGTATTGCCATCACCAAAATTCCAATAATATTGATTTCCTCCTTGAGACAGGTTATTAAAATAACATGAGTTGGGAAGACAAGAAAAATAACTTGGCAAACTGATAGTAGCATAGATGCTTTCTAAATCAAGTTTAAAAGCCCCTAAATTACAGCCAGAACTGCCATTAACAGAAGAATAAACATTTGGTGTGGTTGGAAAATCATTATTTCCTTGACATCCCGCACACACTGCCTGATAAATTTTACCATTTTTATCAAATCTGCTTGTTCCTCCATCTACATGTTCATTACTTGAACTCCCTCCGAAATAACTTCCATAAATCATGGACTGCATATCGGGTAAAAAAACTGCTAAATAAAAATCTCCACCGTTTGTGGTTGATTGAGTTGGATTTACAATAGGCATATTACTAATATTTCCATTGTTAATGTTTAGCCCTCCCCAACCAGAAATATAAATAAGTCCACAGTCTGAGACCAAAAATGCTGATGGTGTAATATTCCTAGATAAGTTTCCATTTCCAAAGCTTGTAGAAACTAAAGTGGTTGATAAATTAGAATCTAGTTTATGTATAAATTGTGCTCCTAATGAGTTGTAAACACTTGAAGGATATATACTGTATGGGGAGTTAGTTAAGCCATATAAATATACGTTATCATCAATATCTACCTGAACAAAATAACATTGATTAAAACCACTATCGCCAATATAACTTGACGCTAAAATATTTCCATTTAGTGTATTGTGTTTTTGTATGAAGCCATCAATATTACCTCCATAATTTTGATTTAAAGAATTACTAGACGTATATAAATCATTACTAATAGTTCCGCCACAAATTAAAGCCTGGTCTTGATTGTTTAGTTGAATAGAATATCCAGCATCATCATCAGACCCACCAATAAAAGTACTCCACAATAGCGATGTTAGGTTAGAGTTTAATTTAAATGCAACAGCATCTTGCAGCCCTCCAATTGTAGCTTGTGAAGGGTTTAGCAAAGGGAAATCTATTGAAGAACTACTAGAAGCCACATAGCAGTTTCCAAAACTATCTAAGGTAATTTCTCCGCGATATTCATCTGCATAAAAATAACAAAGTTTATTGCCATTTATATTATTGGCTCCTGACTCATTTATTCCATCATTTTTACTTCCTCCTATAAAAGTAGAGCCTAATAAATTGGACCCATCAGCAGAAAACTTTGTTACAACAATATCAGTACCATTAGGATATTCTAAATAATAAGAGCTCGTATTTACAGGATAATTGATGAATCCAAAAAAATCTCCGTTATTAAAGGATGTATCATATGCATTACTTGTTGTAGGGTAGTCTGAAGAACCAGTACTCCCCAAAATAAATAATTCATAATTATCGTTAACTACTAAACTGTGCGGGTTTTCATTCCCAACCCCCCCTAAATAGGTACTATATTTTAGAGAATCTCCATCAGGTGAAAATTTACTTATACATATATCTGTTCCGTTTCCTCCGGATCCAATACCACCGTTAAAAAACATATCATAAGCTCCTGTAGTAACATCATATCCAGTGCCAAAAGCAATGCTGCCAGCATAGAGATGACCAAGGTCATCGTAGGTTGCAGTTTCTCCCCAATTATTAGCACCTGAACCCGAAAAAGTTGAAAATATTAGAACAGGGTCAATAATTAAATCAATGCTTTTATCATATTTTTCATCAATCTTAAAGCTTAATATATCTCCTTTTAAAATGAATTTACAAGAGATATTCTTTTTGGAGCCATTTACGAACTGATAGCCAATTGGAGCTTGTTCAATTACATTTCCTAGTGAAGTTTTTAGAATTAGGTGTCCAGACTTCAAATAAATACTATCTATTCCTGTGTATTGAATTTGTAAAGATTTAATGTCAGCTTCAGGGTGAACTATGAAATCGTATTTTAATTTACCACCATATGAATAATAATGTAAATCAATATTATCATACAAATTATTGTATCTAATACTACTAAATATGGGAACATTAGATTTCCATTTTTTTGGGTTATTACCAATAAAATAATTATGATATGTAACCGACTTTTTTTCGCCAATAATTTCAACTTCCCTATTAGCATTTATAAACGAACTTTTATATCGGTGACCAAAAACATTTTTAAATTTAGTATTGCCATGTTTCAGTTCATTTATTTTTTCTTTTTGAAATAAATCAAAACTTACCCCACTTTTTTCAAAATAGATATTACCAGCATTATGCTCCAATTTAAAATGAATATTTTGATCAAATTGACCTAAGTTTTTAATAAATTTTGGTTGATTTTGAGCAACAAAAATATAGGGCATAAAAAAAACAACTAAAAAACTAGTGATAAATATATTTTTAATTATTTTTTTCAATTTAAACAAGTGTTTATAATTATCTTTCCAATTATGATTTTAATCAAATGAAACATTGTACTCTTGTAAAGTTAAAAATTCCTAATGAGTGACGCTATAAAACACGAATGCGGTATTGCCCTTCTTAGACTTAAAAAGCCATTGGACTTTTATTTGAAGAAATATGGTACTGCACTTTATGGACTAAATAAAATGTATCTTCTCATGGAAAAACAGCACAATAGAGGACAAGACGGTGCTGGTTTGGCTAATATTAAATTTGATGTAGAACCAGGAACAAGATTTATTAGCAGATTTAGAAGTGTAAGAAACCAACCCATAAAAGATATTTTTTCTTACATCAATAAAAGGTTTGAAAAATTACATGAAAATGAACCAGAAAAATTAACTGATGTAAATTATCTAAAAGCTAACGAGGCTTTTACTGGAGAACTATTTCTTGGTCATTTGAGATACGGAACATTTGGAAAAAATAAAAAAGAAAATTGTCATCCATTCCTAAGACAAAATAATTGGATGACAAGAAACCTAGTTGTTGCTGGTAATTTTAATCTTACCAATGTAGACGAGTTATTTGATATATTGGTCAATATTGGTCAACATCCAAAAGAAGTTTCTGATACTGTTACAATTATTGAAAAAATTGGGCACTTTCTTGATCAAGAAAATACTAGAATCTTTAAAAAGTATATTGAGAAAGGTGTAGATAATAAAGAAATTTCTAATCTTATTGCTCGAAATTTAAATATTGAAAATATTTTAAAAAATGCCTCTAGCGATTGGGATGGCGGATACACAATGGCAGGATTATTAGGACACGGAGATGCTTTTGTTATTAGAGATCCTAATGGCATCAGACCTGCATTTTGGTATGAAGATGATGAAGTATTTGTAGTAACTTCTGAAAGACCCGTTATACAGACAGCATTTAATATTAAGTGGGAAGAAATTAAAGAGCTTAATCCTGGTAACGCACTTATTATTAAAAAAGATAATTCATTTAAAGAAGTTGAAATAAATCCTCCTAAAGAGATTAAGAAATGCTCTTTTGAAAGAATTTATTTTTCAAGAGGAACAGATAAAGATATTTACAACGAAAGACTGAAACTAGGGGAATTAGTCGTAAAACAAGTTTTAAATGCTATTGATCATGACTTAAAAAACACGGTGTTTTCTTTTATTCCTAATACTGCTGAAATGTCTTATTATGGAATGGTAAAAGAAATAGAAAACCATTTATCTGAAGTTAAAAAGAAAAAAATTAAAGAGTTAGATTCCTCCTCAAATGATTTCAATGAAAAACTAGATAAAATTTTAGCTATCAGGACAAGAGCAGAAAAAATAATGGTTAAAGATGCGAAACTTAGAACTTTTATAACTCAGGATGATTCAAGAGATGAAATGGTTGCTCATGTTTATGATATTACATACGGATCCTTGAGAAGAAATGAAGATTCTGTAGTTATTATCGATGATTCTATCGTCAGGGGAACAACTTTAAAGCAAAGTGTAATTAGAATACTAGATCGACTAGAACCAAAGAGAATTGTCATTGTTTCTTCTGCACCACAAATAAGATATCCTGACTGCTATGGTATAGATATGGCTAAATTAGGAGACTTTATAGCATTTCAGGCTGCTATTTCACTTTTAAAAGAGAGAGGAATGGAGAGCACCATAGAAAATGTATATCAAAATTGTAAAAAATCTGTAATCGACGGAACATTAAAAGATAAGAACCATGTTAAGCTCATTTATAGCTCATTTAATGATCAGGAGATTTCGGATAGAATTTCTTCTTTATTAAAACATAAAAACATTAAATCTGAAGTGAAGATTATTTTTCAAACTGTTGAAAATTTACATATTGCTTGTCCTAATCATACAGGAGATTGGTATTTTACTGGGAATTATCCAACACCAGGAGGGAATAAAGTGGTAAATAAATCATTTATAAATTATATAGAAGGAATAAATAAAAGGGCTTATTAAATTATAGATTATGTCTTCAGCAACTGTACCGTTAGATCAAATAAGTGATTTACTTAAGCTAAGATTCGATAGAACTTTAGAGTTTATTAATAAATCTGAATTTAAGCCAAAGAAAATTTTAGATTTAGGACCAGATAACACTTTTGCTGAAATTCTTAGGAATAAAGGATATCAAGTAGTCAATACGGGAATGGTTGACTTAGATGACCAACCTGAAATTGTACAAAAATTTGATGATATTGATTGCATAACATCATTTGAAATATTTGAACATTTAGTAGCCCCCTATAACGTTTTAAGAAAGCTTCCAAAAGTTAAAATGTTTATTTCTGTTCCTTTAAGCCTATGGTTTAGCCCAGCTTTTAGAAATAAAAATGATAAGTGGGATCAACACTATCATGAATTTGAAGATTGGCAATTTGATTGGTTACTGGAAAAGTCCGGGTGGGAAATAGAAAGAAGTGAAAAGTGGAATTCACCAACAAAAGAATTTGGATTTAGACCAATCCTAAGAAAATTTTATCCCAGATACTATGTTTTAGAAGTAAATCCAAACTTAAAGATTTAAATATTATCTAATTCTCAAAAATGACTTTTTGAATAGTAAAAGAAAAATATTAATGGTTTTAGATGCTTCTTTCCCCCCTGATATTAGGGTAGAAAAAGAAGCACTGGCTCTAATTAATTCTAATCTATATGAGGTTTATCTAATTTGTTTGAAAAAAAAGAATGAAAAAGCTTTATCAAATTACAAAGGACTCAATGTAATTAGAATTAAATCTCCAGCAATGGATCAGAAAGTTAAAAAAGGTGTTTTAGATGCTTTTTTTTCGATTAATAATGTTCATTATATATTTTATAGGGAACTTCTTAAACTTTACCAAGAAATAAATTTTGATATTATTCATGTTCATGATTTACCACTATCGAAAACGGTAAGAAAAGTGGCAAAAAAAATCAATATCCCTTATGTAATTGACCTTCATGAAAATTATGCTGAGGCTTTAAAAATCTGGTTTAAATGGAGAACCAATAAAATTATAAGGTTAAAAAATATAATTTTTTTTAATTATAGAAAATGGAATAAATATGAAAGGACCGAAACCAGTAAGGCTAAGTACATTATTGCTGTTGTAGAAGAAATGAAACATAGATTGGTTAAAAACCATGGTTTAAGAGAAAATAAAATCAAAGTGATTAGTAATACAGAATATTTAGATTTTCATAAAGGTTCTAAAAAAATATCGCTTTCTCCCAATCTTAAAGACAAATTTTTAATTACTTATATAGGAGGAATTGGACCACATAGAGGAATAGATACAGCAGTAGAAGCAATGGTTGATATTACAGCAAATATTAAAAATGCTGTTTTACTTATTATTGGAGGAGGAAGCAAGGAAGTATTAGCAAAATTAAATTCCATCGTTTCATTAAATAAACTTGAGAAAAATGTAATTATTTTTGGAAAAGTTGACAAATCTTTAGTTTCTCCATATATGAAAATATCTGATATTAATATTATTCCACATTTATCAAATAATCATACTAATCATACCATTCCTCACAAGCTTTTTCAAATTTTACTTTCTAAAAAGCCTATATTGGTAAGTGATTCTACTCCATTAAAAAGAATTATTCGCGAACATGATGCTGGGTTTATTCATGAAGCCTCAAACCCAAAGTCATTTGCTAATGAAGTAATTCATATTTATAATAATTATGAACTGGCAACCAAAAAGGCTATGAATGGATATAAAGCTTGTAACAAAGGGAATTTAAACTGGGGCTCAACAGCTAAAGAGTTGTTGAATTTTTACTCAAATATTTAATTAATTAAAATATATGAACAATAATTTTTATAAACTTTCATTTAAATAATAAAAGTCTCAAGTAAATGGGAATTATTGAAAGACAAGCATCCAAATCAACAGTATTTATATATATTGGAATACTAATTGGATTTTTAAATACCATTTTATTTCCTCATTTTTTATCTGCTGAAAAGAAAGGGATTTTAGATGCCATAACTTCAGCTTCTTTTTTACTAACTTCCATCTTTACTATTGGACTGCCATTAGTAACCCTTAGACATTTTCCAAAATTTAGAAATAGATCAGAAAAAAACTATGGATTTGTTGGGTTTACATTTTTAGTTACTCTATTTGGAACATTACTAGGGATCTTCTTTCTTAAATATATTTTCCAGGAGAAAGTATCAGAGCAATATCAAAATCTTTTTTATTTTTTGTTGTTATTCTTTGCATTTTTTTTCAGACTAATTTTTTCAAATTTAGATGCATTTATAAGGATGACTTTTAATACAGTTTTAGGAATTTTTAGCTCCAACCTTATTTTAAAATTAATCAATTTAACATCCATATTATTATTTGCTTTTTCGATTATTAATTTAAAAACCTTATTTATAATTTTTGTATTTGGCTTGTGCTCACCAGGGATTATCAGTATTGTTTATATTGCTTTTTCTCCGGATTTAGGATTAAATATTTCAAAGTTTTTTAGTAGAGTACAGGCACTAAATTTAAAATCTGATATTCTCAAGACCTCTATCTTTGGTTTCTTTGGAAGTGTTGGAAGTGTAATGGTTTTAGAAATTGATAGAATTATGCTTCTAGATATGCTTGGATCAAAAGAAGTAGGGATTTATGCAACTGCTGCATTATTTGGAGTAGTTGTAAATGTTCCTTCAAGATCATTAAGAGGAATTTCATCAGCGGTGATTTCTGAATCATGGAAAAAAAATGACCTTCACAACATTAATACAATTTATAAAAAAGCCACTTTAAACCTTCAAATCATTTCTGGCTTTTTACTTATATCAATATTAATTTGTGCTCCTTATTTATACACATTTATGAAGCCTGAATATTCTCTTGGAATTGGCATAATTATATACATCGCATTTGCTCAATTTTTAGACGCATTTACATCTGTAAATAGTGAAATACTATCCTCATCTATATTATATAGATTTCAGACATTTTTTATTTTTCTAATGATAGCCTTGGTGATAGGGCTAAATTATTTTCTAATACCTATTTATGGTATTGAAGGTGCTGCAATTTCAACTATGCTTTCCCTATCTTTTATAAATATATTTAGAACTATTTTTATTTGGTTTAGATTTAAACTACATCCATTTACAAAACAAAATTTATCTGTTTTTATATTATTACTTATAGTTTACTTTACATCTTGTAATTTAAATGAACTACTTGTATTTAATCCCATTTTAAGTTTCATTTTTATGATGATCTTTATTTCAACTTTTTATTGGACATTTATTTTTAGATTAAAATTATCCGAAGAAATTAACAATAAAGCCATCTCTATTTTACAATACTTAAAAAAGAAAATTAGTAAGTAGAATTACTTTAAGAAGACTTATATATAGGAACGTTAGAGCAGGCCTCTCCAAACATTAAAGACTTAACAGTTCCAATCAATATATTGCTTATTTGAACATAGCTTTCATCTGGAATATAAGTATTTGCACACCCTTTAACTAGAACTCTTTTATCTTGGAATTCATTTAATTGTAGTTGATTGATATTGATTTCAAATATTTTCTTTTCTAAATCTTTTTTATCTCCAAATACCACATCTTTAGTAAAAGGGTTTAAATATTTTGTAACAAGCATATATGCCCAAATTGGGATAATAGTATCAACAGAGCAATATATAGCAACATATTTATTTTGATATTTAACCCATTTTTCTTCATTTAAAAATTCTCTAAAAAGTTTTTCTTTTAAAACCAAACCTTGATCAAGCCACTGAGCAATGTCAATAGATTCTCTTTCTTGTAAACCGACAAAAGATTTCATGTCTATAGTGATAAGACCACTTTCGGCAACTCTATTTCTTATTTCGTTCAATTTTTAACGTAATGTCTAAAACCAGCCTTATTTTCTCTTTGGTCAATACTATCTAAAACAATATTACTGTGATGAGATATAGGATTATTTAATGCTCCATTATGCAGCTTTTCATAGGTTTCAAAATCAATTATTTTTCTGCTATTAATGTTTTCAAGTACATTAAGATGATTGATTTTACTCTCCCAGTTAGAATTGATTTTTCCTTGCAAAATTTTTGATTTAGAACCACTTCCATAGCTTAGAAAACCAATATTATCCTCTGAAATATTTCTCTTTTTATCGTGGGCAGAATAAAGAAGACTTATAAGTGACATGAAAATTGAAGCAGTATACATATTGCCAATAAAACTTGATGCCATTTCCCCATCTTTAATCTTGTTTTCTACAAAATCCTTGTAGAGAGTAGATTTGGAAGCAGCTTTTCTCCAGTCCTTGTAATCTACGCTTCCAGATTTTCCAATTTCTTTTTCTAGATCTAGATATATATCTTCATCTTGAATCCATTCAAGCCAAATATCTAACATCATTCTTCTACCCTGAAAAGCGTAGGGTAGATGGAATATCATATGTTGCCAATCTTTTAGAAAATCTATTTTTTCTTGAGATTTAAAATGGGTTAAAGCTTCACCAATTCTTTTTTGATAGCATTCATTTGAATACTGACCATCAAAAACAGGTTCTTCAAAATAAAAATCTATTTTTTCTTTATTACTATTTGTAAGTTGCTGCACAGATGTTTGTTTTTCTTTTAGATAAGTATTATCAATTTTTTTTCTGGGCTTAAAAAAATCACTAACATGCTCCATGCTTACGCCAATTGTATTTTTAAAAGCAATAATACTTGGATTGGATGTTATCAGCATGGCAACTGATCCAGCTCCTTGGGTATATTCTCCAGATGATTCAAGTTCGTATTTAGCAAGGTCTGATGCAATTACAACCGCTTTTCTTTCTGAACTTCCTTTCACCCAGTCTAAACAATTTTCAAGAGCGTCAACAGCTCCAATACAGGCAAAAGTTAAATCTACAACATCACAATTTCTAAAGCAACGTTCTCCATATTTCGATGACATAATTTTCTCTACTGCTCCAACTGCATAAGTAGCAGTAGGTTTAGCAGCGTCTAATGCACTTTCTGTTCCCAAGTAAATTCTTCCAATAGTTTTGGGGTCAATATCATTATTTTCTATCAAATTTAATAATGCATTTGCAGCCATTGAGGCAGTATCTTCATTACAATCAGTTAAAGCCATAAATTGTAATCCCAATCCCTTTTCAAGTTTAGCGGGAATTATATTTCTTTTTTCTGCTAAACTGCTAATTTTTAAAGCAATTCTAGGCAAATAATAATCTATAGCGTCAATTCCAAATTCCATTTTTTATATTTAAATCATTCCTAAATCTAATTTAGCTTCCTCACTCATCATATCTTTGTCCCAAGGTGGATCAAAAACAATATTAACTTTTGAACTTTTAACTCCATGAACTTCACCAACTTTATCTTCAACTTCTTTAGGCATAGATTCAGCAACTGGGCAATTGGGAGAAGTTAAAGTCATAATAATTTCTACATGAAATTGATCATCAATTTTAATTTCATAAATAAGTCCCAATTCATAAACATCAACAGGTATTTCAGGATCAAAAATTGCTTTAAGAACATTGATGATTTTATTTTCAATTTTTTGTTTATTCCCTATCAAATTTTCAAGCTCTGGCATTCCTAATTATTTTTTAACATTAAGGCATATGCATATGCCTTCATTTGCTTCACCATTTCTAATAACCCGTTTGCTCTTGTTGGAGATAAATGATTTGTTAAACCAATTTCAGTAATAAAATTAAGTTTAGCATCCATAATACTTTTTGGACTTTGATTATTTAAAACCCTAACCAATAGAGCTATTATTCCTTTAGTGATAATGGCTTCACTGTCTGCTGAAAAAGAAACTTTATTATTCACATATTCTGCATGAAGCCAAACTTTAGATTGACAACCTTTAATTAAATTTTCTTCAGTTTTTTGATTAGAATTAATTATTGGCAAATCTTTTCCAAGTTCAATAAGGTACTCATATTTCTCCATCCAGTTATCAAAAATTTCAAACTCACTTACAATCTCTTTTTCAAGGCTTAATACCTCCATTATCTAATAGTTTTATCAAAGATAAACAAACTATGTATTTCTTAACTTTTGATGAAATTATTTAAATAATTGTTGAATGATTTCTTGTAGTTTACCTACTTTTCTTAAGTCAAATGCCTGATTTTCATTCATGTTTAATTTAGAATACTTACTTAAGTAAATAGTTTTAATTCCCATTTTAGTTACTTCTTTTATTCTTTCATTTATTCTACTAACTGGTCTAATTTCACCACTTAATCCTACTTCGCCAATAAAGCAAACTTTATGATCTATATAAAAATCAAAGAAAGAAGATAATATTGCTGAAACAAGAGATAAATCTATTGCGGGGTCTTGAACCTTTAATCCTCCAGTTATATTTAAAAAAACATCTTTTTGACTTAATTTCATTCCTCCTCTTTTTTCAATCACTGCTAATAACATATTTAATCTTTTAATATCTATACCATTTGCTGATCTTTGAGGATTTCCATAAGTAGCTGGTGATGTTAGGGCTTGAGTTTCAATCATTATAGGTCTTACTCCTTCTAAACTGCAACCTAAAGCAATTCCACTTAATTGTTCTTGATTAGTAGAAATTAACATTTTACTTGGTGAATTAACCTCTTGTAATCCCTTTTCATTCATTTCATAAATGCCTAGTTCATTTGTACTCCCAAATCGGTTTTTGATGCTTCTAACTAATCTATATAAATGATTTTTGTCTCCCTCAAACTGTAACACTGTATCAACCATATGCTCTAAAACTTTAGGACCGGCAATCGAACCATCTTTTGTTATGTGTCCAATAATAATAATTGGGATGGACCTTTCCTTTGCATATTTAATTAAAACTTCAGCACTGTATTTAATTTGAGAAACACTACCGGGGATAGCATCTATCTCACTATTGTAAATTGTTTGAATAGAATCAATTATTATAAGTTTTGGAGTTACTTCATCACTAGTTTTTATTATGGAATTAATTTCAGTTTCATTGTAAATAAAACACTGATTATTTTGGTAATTTAATCTGTTAGCTCTTAATTTAATTTGTTGATTACTTTCTTCTCCAGAAATATAAAGGACCTTTAATTTGAGTGTTAAAGCTATTTTTAAACTTAAAGTAGATTTTCCAATTCCAGGCTCTCCACCAAGAAGAATTACGGAACCATTAACAAGCCCATTTCCTATTACTCTATTAAACTCATTATCATTTATTTGAATTCTTTCAGATGATTCCCCTTTAATATCATTAATTAACTGAGGTATTTTAAAGCTGTTTAAAACAGAATTTTTTTTAGAATTAGATAATATTCTTTCAGAAAGTGTATTCCATTCGTTGCATTCAACACACTTTCCAGTCCACTTACTACTTTGGTGCCCGCAATTGTTACATTCAAATATTTTTTTTGACTTTACCATAAACAAACTTAAATTTCAACTACTTAAAAGATTTACGTTGTTTTTTTAGTATTTCTATTTAAAATTGTAGTAATAGTAATAAAGATACTTATTAAGCCCCAAACAGGAATAGCTGCTTTGTCTGTATCCAAATAATTATTTAATACTCCGTGAGAGAAATATGTCGTTAATGCCAATATTATCATTAGAGTTAAATTTTTATAATATGAATTATCACATTTAATATAATAAAGACCTGTTGATATAAATAAAATAGCTATGAGTACAGAGTTAATTAAAAACCCTATAAATCCTTGTTCAGCTAGTGGTCCTAAGTATTCACTATGAGCATTTCCTCCATCTCCAAAATTAGTACTGATAATAGTTAAGTTTTTTGAACTTTGAAATGGAGCATATACAAAAGAATAAGTTCCTGGCCCCCAACCAAAAAAAGGACGTTTATAAAATAATTCTAAGGCACAATTCCATCTATTTAACCTTTCTAAATTAGATGCATCTGAGGAAATATTAGACATTGATTCAATTCTTTCAGAAAACTTTTCTGTGGTATGTTCAGCATCATTTTTTTGAACTAGATAAGAGATTTCAGTAAAGTTTATTAACACAAAAAACACTGGAATTATAACTAACCCAATTAACCATTTAAATTTAATTTTTAAATAGTATAATAAAAATACTACTGCAGCTATTAAAATACTTAACCATGCAGCTCTAGTGTAGCTAAAATATAAACCAACAAAAAACATAATTAATCCAAAATATAATAGATTTTTTAACAGTTTATTTTCTGATATGTAAATCAACCAGATGTTAATTGGAATACACAATGCTAATATGGCACCATAGGAGGTGTGATCTTTAAAAAAAGGCCACATTACCCAATGCCCTGCTTCTTCACTGAATCCATTAATCATGTGATTTATTAAAGTATAAGTTGTGACAATTAACATGGAGAATAAAAAAGTTAGAAAAAACTGATAAATAGCTCTTTTACCACTTTTAAAAAAATGAAATCCATAAAATATTAAAGGAATAATAAACCAACTTCTTGAAATCAAAAATTTTAATGAAACTACAGGTAATTCGCTTGTAATTGAAGATGTGAAAATCCAAATTAGTTGTGTGATGATAAGTAATACTATAGGGTTTTTATAAAAATTAAAGTCTTTAAAATATTTTTTTTGGTAAATAGAATTAAAAATAAAAAGACCACTAAAAATAAGTAACATTGGTTCAGTTGGGAAATAAAACCCGACTCCTCCTATATCTAAGTTTTCAAAATTGAAAGAAAGAGGAGTGCAAAAAACAATAATTAAAAATATAATGTCAAGATGAAATATATATAGAAAACCTATTATTATGACTAATGGAAGTGCTAATAAATAATAGAAATCAAAATAAATTAATATTGAGTTCAAAAAAATGAAAATCAACATTAATAAATAGAATAGTCTCTTGCTCAAAAATTGACTAATCATTCAACTTTTAAAAGTTCAACTTTATTCTTAATAAGAAGACCAGAAATACCAAGAATAACTGATGAAAAAGTTGATAATACCACAATAAGCCACCTTATAGGATATGCTTTCTTTTCTGCTGGGTATGCTTTCTCTACAATAAACTTATGAGATAAATAACTGTTGGCATCACTTTCAGCTTGTTCATAAGAGGTTTCCATATTGGCTAGTCTTTTAGATAAAAATCCAGCTTTAATCTGAAATGATTTTAGTATTGAGCCATATTGCTCTGTCATATTCATTTTCTTTTTAAATGAATTTTTCATTTCAGAGTCTTTAGCATTAATGTATCCTTCGGTAAGAGCTCTGTACGCATCATCTATTACTACACCCATTGAAGATAAAGAAGTCATGGTATCTCTCAACTGCTGCATTTGCGATTTAATCTTATTTAATTTTTGTTTTTTTATTTCAAAATCATTTACAGCTCTTTCGTGAATCATAGCATTTTTAATACTATCAAATAAAGAAGCAATATCATTCGCAATTAAAGCAGCTGTATCAGGATTTTTATCTAACACATTAATTAATACAGCTCCATTATTATTTCTTTTAAAATTGATATTTTCTAAATATGTTTTAGTTAAATCAGTATTGACATATTTTGATTTTTCATCAATATCATAGTGTTTTAATAAATTGTATTTATTAATAATTTTTCCTCTAATAGAGCTTGATTCTAAAATTTGAAGCATTTGTTCAGCCTCTTCATCTTCTCCAAACTTAGAAACACTTTGATCTTCAGTAATTATTTCACTAAATGTTACAGAACTAGTTTTTGCAGGATATAGAGTTACTGTGGATTCAAATTTCTCCTCAATTATAAGTGAAACGATGGAAGAGCTAATAAAAGCAATAATCCCAATTATAATTAAAGGCTTTTTATTTTTCCATAGAAATGAAATTAAGTCATAAGATTCGTTTTCAGTAGCAGTCATGGTATGATTTTATGTTTGCAAATGTAAGTTATAGGATTATTCTCTACAAGTAATCATCTAAATCAAGATTTTGATGTTTTAATAAGTAGGTAAAATTCCTTCAAGTTGATAAGCTTTAATA
>CEOC01074975.1_pt1 | contig 21744 bp, 20 predicted proteins | sample 356191 | NCBI WGS metagenome assembly CEOC01 (sample SAMEA2619952, study PRJEB7988) | marine metagenome | biome: marine biome (ENVO:00000447); feature: deep chlorophyll maximum layer (ENVO:xxxxxxxx); material: "saline water (ENVO:00002010), including plankton (ENVO:xxxxxxxx)" | depth 17 m
CCATCTTTTTTTGTTTTCTTCTTTAACCAATTTCATTCTATCCCACGCAACTTCATCTATATGAAAAGTAGTTGTATCCACAACAAATCGAATTCTAGAATCCTTAATGTATGATTTTTTATTATATGAAGGCTTTATGGATGGCGGCTTTAAGTTACTGTATATACTATTAATCCAATTAAATTGATTTTTAATAAAGTTAAGAGAGTCAGCAGTCAAGTTTTCTGGATTGTCATTACTCTTTTGTATAACATGAACCCATACTCTTATTTCTAGTTCTGGATGAGTACTCAAATTGCATGAATCAAATGGAATATATGGCGTTAAATATTCATTTTGGCTGTTTAAAGAAAAAGGGATAATTAATATTAATAAAAAGAGATATTTACTAATATTTAAGCTGTAAGGATGATTCATTTAATTTAAAATATTCAATCAAAAGGTAGTTTTTTCTTCAATTGACCTGCAAAAAAAAGATAAAAGCTGTGTTTTACTCTGTAAAATACATATTTATTACTCCATATTTGCACAATAATTTATAAAAATATAATTTCGCCATCCAAAAATAATTCTTAAAGACATGGAATCAATCGCAATTTACTTACCAATTATACTTTCAGTGATAGGTTTAATATATATGCTAATAAAAAAAGCATGGGTAATGAAACAAGATGCTGGAGATGGCAAAATGAAAGAAATTTCAGATCATATTTATGAAGGAGCATTAGCTTTTTTAAAAGCAGAATACAGATTGCTAACATTTTTTGTTTTGGGGGCAAGTGCTGTATTAGCAGGGGTTGCTTACATGGTTCCAACAACAGGATATCTTATTATAGTGGCTTTTATTATTGGCGCTATTTTTTCTGCGCTTGCGGGAAATATGGGAATGAAAATTGCTACAAAAACCAATGTAAGAACTACTCAAGCTGCCAAATCAAGTTTACCAAATGCATTAAAAGTTTCATTTGGAGGTGGTACAGTAATGGGCTTAGGTGTTGCTGGTCTAGCAGTTTTAGGACTTACTTCTTTTTTCATATTCTTTTTTCATCAAGTCATGGGTGGTGTTTGGACCAATACTTCTGATATGACTGTAGTCCTAGAAACATTAGCTGGTTTCTCATTAGGAGCCGAATCTATAGCACTATTTGCAAGAGTTGGCGGAGGAATTTATACTAAAGCTGCAGATGTTGGAGCTGATTTGGTTGGTAAAGTAGAAGCAGGAATTCCTGAAGATGATCCTCGTAATCCAGCAACAATCGCTGATAATGTAGGTGATAATGTGGGTGATGTTGCAGGAATGGGAGCAGATTTATTTGGTTCTTATGTTGCTACAGTATTAGCAGCCATGGTATTAGGTAATTATGTAATTGAGGATATGGGTGGCGCTATTCAAGACGCTTTTGGAGGAATTGGGCCTATTTTATTACCAATGGCAATTGCAGGTTTTGGTATCATCATTTCTATTATTGGAACATTACTTGTCAAAATATCTTCTAATGACGCTAAAGAATCTCAGGTTCAAACTGCGTTAAATATAGGTAATTGGACTTCTATTGCCTTAGTGGCCGTTTCATGTTTTGTTTTGGTAAAATGGATGTTACCTGCTGAGATGCAAATGTCTTTCTATGGGGAAGGTGTTAAAACAATTTCATCGATTAATGTTTTCTATGCTACTTTGGTTGGCTTAATTGTAGGAGCTGCTATTTCATCTTTTACAGAGTACTATACTGGGCTTGGTAAAAAGCCAATTCTTAAAATTGTACAACAATCTTCAACAGGTGCTGGGACTAATATAATTGCAGGTTTAGCCACAGGAATGATTTCAACTTTCTCATCTGTTTTATTATTTGCAGCTGCAATTTGGACATCTTACGTATTTGCAGGTTTTTATGGAGTTGCTTTAGCTGCTTCTGCGATGATGGCTACAACCGCTATGCAATTAGCTATTGATGCATTCGGTCCAATTTCTGATAATGCTGGAGGTATAGCGGAAATGAGTGAACAAGACCCTATTGTTAGAGAAAGAACAGATATACTAGATTCAGTTGGAAATACAACTGCCGCTACTGGTAAAGGATTTGCTATTGCTTCTGCTGCGTTAACTTCATTAGCACTTTTTGCTGCTTATGTTACCTTTACAGGTATTGATGGAATAAACATTTTTAAAGCTCCAGTTTTAGCAATGCTTTTTGTTGGGGGAATGATTCCTGTAGTATTTTCTGCATTAGCTATGAATTCAGTTGGAAAAGCTGCTATGGAAATGGTGTATGAAGTAAGACGTCAATTCAAAGAAATTCCTGGTATAATGGAAGGTAAAGGAAAGCCTGATTATGCAAAATGTGTAGACATTTCAACTAAGGCATCTCTTAAAGAAATGATGCTTCCTGGAATATTGACTATCGGGTTCCCAATTGGTATAGTGCTATTAGGAAAAATAGTTTATCCAGAAAATAATTTAATAATAGCTGAAATGCTTGGCGGTTATATGGCAGGAGTTACAGTTTCAGGAGTTCTTTGGGCTATTTTCCAAAACAATGCAGGTGGAGCATGGGATAATGCTAAAAAATCTTTTGAAGCTGGCGTGGAGATTAATGGAGAGATGACTTACAAAGGGTCTGAAGCGCATAAAGCAGCTGTCACAGGTGATACAGTAGGCGATCCATTTAAAGATACATCAGGTCCATCAATGAATATTTTAATCAAATTAACTTGTTTAATTGGATTAGTAATCGCTCCTATTTTGGGTGGAACTCATCATAATGAAGATCATAATGAAAAAGCAGCTATTAAAACTTCATCCAAAAAAGACTGTAAAATGAATTGTTGTTCCAAGAAAAATAACAATGAGACAACAGTATTAGTGGATGTAAATAAAAAAGCTACTGATTCAACTAGTGTTTCTGTAATAAATATTATTTCTATTAATGGACAAGATACGATTACTAATAATGAAATTATATTTTCAGGAAATGATCTAAATATAGATTCAATTGTTAAAGCTGAAAAAGCAAAAGCAATGAATGATTTAGCAACAACCTCTAAATATGATAAAGACTGTAAAAAACCTTGTTGTAAAGGATGTATGGCAACTGATACTATCGGTTTGGCTATTGCATGTCTTTCCGATCATTCTTGTTGCAACCCTAATTTTAAATAAAATACAAAAGGAATTTTAATGTTATGGTAATCTAATTACATATTTCATTTAATTTTAATCCGGTTTTTTACCGGATTTTTTCATTTATGAATGTAGCTATTGACATAGGAAATACTAGGGCAAAATTGGCCATATTTAAAAATGACCGTATTAAAGAATTATATGTAGGGACCTTTGAGGCTATATTTAGTTCCTTAAAAAAAATATCTTTTTCATCTGGAATTATCTCCAATGTAGGTAATGAGGATTACACTAAAAGATTATTATCTTTTTCATCCAAGCTTTTTTTAATAAATCATAAGTTAAAATACCCTATTGATTTCAAGTATGGTTCATTTACTTCTTTAGGGTTAGATAGGATTGCTAATGTAATGGGCTCATACTCTCTATATCCCAATAAAGAAAACTTAATTATAGATGTTGGAACTTGTATTACTTATGATTATATCAATAAAAAAAACGAATATTTAGGTGGAAGCATTTCACCTGGATTTCAATTAAGATCTAATGCTTTAAGTAGTTATACAGAAAATCTTCCAATTTTAGATATTAAGTTAAAGCAACAGCCATTAATTGGAGAAAATACTAAATCCTCAATTGAAAGTGGAGTTATAAATGGAGTTATAGCGGAAATTACTCAGATTACACAAGATTACAAGAAATTTAGCCCTGAAATTAACGTTATTTTAACTGGAGGAGATACTGCTTTCATAAAATCAATGGTTTCAATTAAAAAAAATAGCATCTTTGCACTTGAAAATTTAACCTTAATAGGTCTTAATGCAATTCGTAAATACAATATATAAAGTTATTAAGAGCAATAGTATTTTAATTTTTGTTTTGATTTGCGCTACTTCATTAAAGGCACAAGTTTTAAACACTTCTCCATTTTCAAGATATGGAATTGGTGAAATAAATACTATTCAGTCATCGCATTATTTTGGTTGGGGGAATATTACTTCAGCTATGTCTGAGCCTCAGTATATCAACACCAATAATCCAGCTTCTTATGCTTCTTTTTTGAAATACAATCCAATTTACAATGTTTCATTATCTGGTAAATCAGCTTTATACAATTCAAATTATAATGGAAATGAAACCAATTCATCTGGAAATAATTTTGGATTAAATAACTTATTTCTTGGATTGCCAATTACTAAAAATTGGGGAATGGTATTAGGAATTGCTCCAGTATCATCTTTAGGATATCATGTTAGTAGCACAGAACCATTTGATAGCTCTACGGTTTCTTATGTATATAAGGGAGATGGTTCTGTCAATAGATTAATGATTGGTAATGGGTTCAATTTATTTAATAAGGGAGACACGACAAGGCTCTCTATCGGATTAAACACTTCTTATATATTTGGAAATTTAGAACGAACTAGCTCAGTTATTTATAATAATTCAAACAATTATAATTCTAGAGTTCAGTACCGATCTTCCTTAAGTGGGTGGAGTTTTGATGGAGGACTTCAATTCTATAAAAGAATTAAAACACTTTCAGACAATAAATTTTTCTTAAATTTTGGAGTGAATTATTCTCTAAATTCTGAACTTTCTACTGAAAATGATTTTTTTGCTTATACATTCAAATATAACTTTAGTATTCAGGAATTTCCCAAAGATACTTTAGAGTTAGCCAACGAGACATCTTCTATTTCTATCCCTGAAAAGTTAGAGGTTGGTTTGGTTTTCGGGAAATCATATAAGAATAAAAGAAGATGGGATTTAGGAGTTCAGTATTCCTATATGGATTGGACTCAATATGTAGATAATTCAAGTTTTATATCATCAAATGATTATAAGTTAGGCTCTTCCACAAGAATTGCGGTAGGTTACAGAATAACTCCAAATTTAGATTGGTCTAGTGCTAACAAATCTTTTCTGACCAAGTCTACCTACTCATTTGGTTACCATCAAACCCAGTCAAAAATTATCATTGCAGAAAATCAATTATTAAATAATGGCATAAATTTTGGAGTATCTATACCAATGATAAGTTCCAGGTCTTTATCTAGAATTAATCTAGGATTTGAATTGGGCAGGCTAGGGGAATTAGCGAGTGACAATATTGAAGAAAACTATTTTAAATTTTCAATAGGGTTTTCTCTAGCTCCTGACACTAGATATGACCGTTGGTTTAGAAAAAGAAAATACGATTAAAAATACAACATGAAAAAAATATTTACATTTCTTCTTTTAACTTCAGTAATTCTTACATCTTTTTCTCAAAATTGTTTTGAAGCTAGTAAAGCTAATTGGGGGGAAGATAGTCTTGAGTGCAGAAAAAATGTGTCTCTGTATTCAGAATTTATGAAACAAAAAGTTTTTGCTGATGCTGCTATTTTTTGGACCAAGACTCAAAAATTTTGTCCTCAATATAAACCAAATCTTTATAAAAATGGCATCTATATTTACAAGCAAATTGCCAAAGAAAAGAAAAAATCAAAGTCACCTGAACTTAAGTTATACGTTGATACTATATATTCAATTTATGATTCTTGGGTATTAAATTTCGGTAACTGTGACCAAATAAAAGCAGACTTAGCGGCTGACATTATGGCTCTTGACCCCTCTAAAGGATTTCCAAAAGCTTACAGTTTATATAGAGAAGTTTTTAATAAATCTCCTCAATTCACTTCCTATAATGACATTAAATATTTCGTCTATGCTAATAAATATATGCTTAAAACTAAAAAAATAGCATGTGAACAATTTTTAGAAAATTATGAAATACTGTCGACAATTTGCGATCAAAATATTTCTAAAGGAAATAAAGCAGATAAATATTCCAATGTTCAAGCTTTTTTGGATAAAGAAATTAGCCCCTGTGCTAGTTGCGATAAATTAGAAGAAATATATACCTCTAAGCATAATGCAGATTCAGAAAACATGGTATTAACCAAAAAAATATTTGAAAGATTAAGTAGTAATAAATGTACAGAATCCAGTTTATACTTAAAGCTTTTAGATAAGGTCCTCAATGACCCAAATAATCCTCCAACTGCTAAAGATTTATATAATGCAGCAGTTGCTAATTATAAAAGAAAAGAGTTTTCTAAAGCAGAACAAAGATTCAACAGAGCTATCAATATAGCAGATGATGAAAATTTAAAGCAAAAGATTTATGAAATCCTTTATGATATTGCGTTTAATAAAAATCAATACAAAAAAGCGCTTGCTATTGCTGGAAAGTTTGCTGACCCTTGTGCAGCTAATGATAAAAAAGCAAGAATTGTAGCATCCAGCTCCTCAAAATACGGGACTTCTGCTTTCAACAAAAGTTTAATTTATTGTTTAGCACTGCAATATGCTTCAAAATCTTGTGGTAAGACAAGTACCAATGCCATTACTAGTTGGAAAGGACAACTTTTACCAAAAAGTGAATTAATTATGCTAGACATTAAAAGCGGTTCTAGTCAGCAAGTTCCTTTTTGGGGCCAAAATGTTGAACTAAAAACAAGAGATTGATTAATCAATCTAACTTATTTTTAATTATTATTTTATGCATGAGTCTATTTTCCTCCTGTGTAGAAAATTCTGAAAACTTACCTTTAAAATTTAATAACCATTCGGAGTCTATTGAAACAGCTACTGGAGTTACGCTTAATTTCTCTGATTTAGGAAAATCTAAATTGCTTTTAAAAGCCCCAAAACTAATCAAATTATTATCAGAAGACGATCAGTTAATAATGGAATGTCCAGAGGGCTTAGAATTGATATTTTATGATACTTTAAAAAATATTGAGTCAATATTAATAGCAGATTATGGCAAGCTATTTTCAAAAGAAGAGTTATTAAAAGTCAGAGAGAATGTTCGTTTTAATAATTATAATTTAGATACACTTTTTGCACAAGAACTTGATATTGACTTTGCTAAAGACAGTATATATTCTGAAAAATTAGTTATCTTTTCCAATGTTGAGGGCAGAATTTCGGGAACAAAATTAAAGGCCAACAGTAACTTTACTTTTTTTCAATTATCTGATGTTTCTGAAGGACATGTTAACTATGATATGGAATAATGGAAGGACTTAAAAAATGGAATAAAAGGTTAGAAAAATTTTGGTTGATAATGGCTATCATTTCCACGCTGGCAGCCATAATATTTTCCATCATCGATCAATTTAATGGTGACTTAGTTTATTATCTTCTAGCATTAATTTGTTGGGGAATTTATTTAGTTCGTAGAGGATTAAGTAAAAAACTTAATAACTAAATATATAATGTCAGCTTTCTCATTATTATTTATTGCAGTTATTTCCCTTTCCTTTTCTGCTTTTTTTTCAGGTATGGAAATTGCATTCATCTCTTCAAGTAAACTTAAAATTGAATTAGATAATAAAAAAGGGCTATTTAGTGCTAAGATTCTATCTTTTTTTTCTAGTAAGCCAGCTTGGTTTATTGCAGCCATGCTAATTGGAAATAATACTGCTTTAGTTATTTATACTTTATACGTTACAGACTTAATTGAACCTTATTTATTAACTTTTAATTTAAACAATAATATAGTTTTACTGGTTCAAACACTATTCTCTACTTTTTTTATTTTATTATTTGCAGAGTTTTTACCTAAGGCAATTTTCAGACTGAATCCTAATTCTACACTTAGAATTTTCAGTTTAATTTTATTTGTTTTTTATGTTTTTCTTTGGCCTCTCACCGCTTTGGTTGTTTTTTTAAGCAATGTCATTTTAAAATTATTTGGGAATCATGAATCCTTAAACAAAGTAAGTTTCAAAAAAACAGATTTAGATTTATACATTAACGAGTTAAAAAAAGACTTAGATGAAGGTGAGGAAATGGAACATGACGTTAAAATTTTTCATAATGCTTTAAGTTTTTCTGAAGTTATAGCAAGAGACTGTATGGTCCCTAGAAATGAAATCGTCTCTTTAGAAATTAATGATACAGTAGAAGACTTAAAAAAACTTTTTTTAGAATCTGGACATTCTAGAATACTTATTTACAAAGACAACATTGATAATATTATAGGTTATGTTCACAGTTTAGAACTTTTTAAAATTCCAATAAGTATCAAGTCTATGCTCATTCCTGTTTCAATTGTACCTGAATCTATGTCTGGAATTAAATTATTAGAAGATTTTATAGACAAGAAAAGAAGTGTTTCAGTTGTAGTAGACGAATATGGAGGAACTTCTGGAATTTTAACTATGGAAGATATTATTGAAGAAATTTTTGGTGAGATTGATGATGAACATGATCAAGAAGAATTTATTCATAAAGAGTTAAAAGAAAATGTTTTTCTATTTTCAGGTCGTTTGGAAATAGATTTTATTAATGAGAAATACAGACTTAAATTACCTGTAAAGGAAGATTATGAAACATTATCTGGAATGATTGTTTCCTTTGCTGAAACTATCCCCAAAAGGAGGGAGATTTTTAAAATTGAGAATTATGAGCTGTTAGTCCTGGAAGTAGACGATACGAAAATAAGTAAAGTTCAACTTACAGTAGAACCTATCGATTAGCTGTGGAGTAACTTTCTAATTAGTAATTTTCCTGGGAGATATGCTGAAACAAATCCAGTTGTAAAAAGTATTACCAAAAGCATTAAGACATCTTTGGCCTTCACTAGTACCGGCCAATAATCTATAGCTGCATTTTCTAATTTAAGAAAATGAAATTTTATTTGCATAAAACAAATTAAAGCACCTATTAACAACCCACCTAAACTGCCAAAATAGCTAATCATTAATCCTTCTTTAAAAAATATTTTTTTAATCGTATTCGGATTAGCTCCTAAAGCAATTAAACTTTTTATATCTTTTTTCTTGTCAATTATTAGCATAGTAATAGAAGCAACTATGGTAAAAGAGGATAAGATTAAGACAAATATTAGTACGGCTAATACCATCCATTTCTCAGTATCATTTGCAGCGTATATGAGTTGATTATTTTCTTCATGAGTTTTAAATACTAAACTTGAATTTTTCTCAGTTAAATAATTTTTTATTCTTGACAAATCCTCGTTTTCTTTTAAAAATATCTCAATGTAATTTGCTCCTTTTTTTCTTTCAAAAATTTCATTAGCAACTTCATAGCTTACGATGGCTGAAGAATAGTCTAGCTCAGGATTAATGGTGTATACACCTCCAAAAATTAAATGGTTTTGATTAAGTGATTGTTTATTTTGTAAGGATAGTTTTTTTTCTTTGGATATACTGAATACTTTAATTGTATTGCTAAAATTTTCATTAAATGGAATTTGTAATTCATTCTGAACACCATAACCTAAAAGTATTTTCTTTAGTTCATTTTCTTTAAGAACAGCATTACCTTCTAATAAATTTTCTCCCCAATTTTTAATATTATATGTCTTAGGATCAACTCCTTTAATAACACAAGTAACCCACTTATTTTCAAATTTTAATAAAGCTGTTTCCTCAATAACTCTACTGAAGTAATGAATTTCGTTAGTTTCTTTTAAATTTTGAAAAATTAAGTCTGTTTCTTTTATATATTTTCCAGTTTTTGGATAAACGTATAGTTCAGCTGCAAACTTGCCGTAAACATCTTCAACATACTTTTGAATACCATTAAATCCACTTAAAATAATTATTAAAGAAGCTGCACTTACAAGCAATCCTAAAAAAGAAATAAAGGAAATTAAATTAATAACATTCCTAGATTTTTTGGCGAATAAATAACGTCTTGCAATAAAATTTGAGATATTCATCTATACTAAGCTAATAAATACAAAAGAGCATTATTATTTTAATTTATAAAAATTACCAATAATTGCCTCTACATATTGATTTATCTCCAAATTGGTGAGAATTACAGTCAATTTTGCAGTGCTAAAGTTACTTTTCAATTGAATTTTATTAAATGATATTTTTATTTCTATTGCAATAATATTATACACTACTTTTTCATCCTCTTTTAATTTACTAATGTTTATAGTTTGCTTACTATTGTTTTCTTTTTTAGTAAGCCCTAATAAGTTAATAATTTGTTCAGGGCTATTTAAAATTGTTGCTTGGTGATTTTCAATTAACCAATTAGCTCCAAAAGACCTTGTTTGATTATTATTTCCTGGAATAGCAAAAACTTCCCTGTTATAATCATTAGCTAATCTAGCTGTAATCATTGCTCCACCTTTTTTTGGAGACTCCACTACAATAGTGCATTTACTCATTCCAGCTATAATTCTATTTCTTTTAGGGAAATTATAACTTCTAGGACCAGTATTTGGAAGAAACTCAGAAATTAACATCCCATTATTGGATATAATTTCACTCTCTTTTAAGTGTGCTTTTGGATAAATATTATTGATTCCACTTCCTAAAACTGCATAATTAGCTATACCCAAGGAATTAGCTCTATTATGAGCGAAAACATCTATCCCATATGCTAACCCACTAACTATCGCAATATTATATGGCTTCAAAAAATTGATTAATTCTTTACATTGATCAAGTCCATAGTCGCTACAATTTCTAGTTCCAACTATAGATATTAAATTATATTTATTAGGCTCCTTCTTCCCCTTACAGTAAAGCACAATGGGTGCATCTATACAATGAAATAAATTTTTTGGATAACCAATATCTTTATAAGACACTAGTTTAATATCATTATCATTACAGCTTTTAATTATTTTTTCTGCATCATTTAATAATGAGATAGAGTTAATTTGATTTAAAATTTTATTACTTGAAACGGTATTTATTTTCTTAAGATCATCCCTAAGTTTTAAAAAAGCACTTTCAGTATTTATCGACTCATCTATAAGTTTTTTCTTAATATTAATAGACAATCCTTTAATTAGCGATAATAAGATGGTATAAATCATTAATCACAAAGAAAGACTCCATGAACATAGTTTTTTTACGTTTTATTTGTCAGACTTCTTAAATTAACTTACTTTTGGCTAAATAAATAGAATGAATTGTAAAAGAGGGGACGAAAGTCCCCTCTTTTTTTTACTTGTTATGATTTCAAAAAAAGAAGTAGTCAAACTGGCACAAGAAAGAATTAAAGAATTAGATAATGGAAATTATTTAGTTGATGTTACTATTTCACCTAAAAACTCTATAAGAGTAAAAATGGATAATTTAAACGGTGGTGTTAGTGTAAAAGATTGTGTAAGTGTGAGTAGAAACATAGAACACAATCTTGATAGAGAAAAAGAAGATTTTGAATTGCAAGTTTCATCCCCTGGATTGGATCAGCCATTTATAGTTATGCAACAATATTTAAAAAATATAGGGAAACAAGTATCCGTAACGACTCAAACTAATGAAACTCTGACTGGCGAGTTAGTTGAAGCCAGCAAAAAAGAAATTTCTTTAAGAGAACTTAAAGTAGAAAAGAATAAAACAACCAAAAAAAAAGTACAAATAGAAAACATTCATCATTTGTTGATGGATGAAATTAGAGAAACCAAATTGATTATATCCTTTTAATTAAACCCAATGAATGCAATAGAATTAATAGACTCATTTTCAGAATTCAAAGAATTAAAGAATATTGATAGAGTAACCATGATGAGAATAGTAGAAGATGTTTTCAGATCGACTTTGAAAAGAAAATATGGATCAGACGAAAATGTCGATGTTATTATTAATCCTGATAAAGGAGATTTAGAAATTTGGTTAAACAGAGAAATTGTTCCTGATAAAGATTTTGAAGATGAAGGAACACAAATAAAATTATCTGAAGCTTTAAAAATTGAGCCTGATTTTGAAGTAGGGGAAGAAGTTTCTCAGGAAATCAAAGTAGAGGATTTTGGAAGAAGAAATATACTTTCTTTGAGACAAAATTTAGCCTCAAAGGTTCTAGAGTTAGAAAAAGATAGCATTTATAAAAAATATAAGGAAAGAGTTGGAGATATTATAAATGGAGAAGTTTATCAAATATGGAAAAGAGAAATTCTAATTTTAGATGATGACGGCAATGAACTAATTCTACCTAAATCAGAACAAATCCCATCTGATTACTTTCGAAAAGGGGATACAACTAGAGCAGTTGTTTCTAAAGTTGATTTAAGAAATAACAATCCTGTAATTATACTTTCTCGTACTGCACCAGAGTTCTTAGCAAGATTATTCGAACAAGAAGTTCCCGAAGTTTTTGATGGATTAATTACTATAAAAAAGATTGTTCGTAATCCCGGTGAAAGAGCCAAAGTAGCGGTCGAGTCTTACGACGATAGAATTGATCCGGTAGGTGCATGCGTTGGGATGAATGGTTCAAGAATACATGGGATTGTAAGAGAACTTCGTAACGAAAATATAGACGTTATTCCTTGGACAGCTAATATGCAATTATTAATTCAAAGAGCTTTAAATCCAGCTAAAATTAGTAACATGGAAATTAACGAAGAAGAATCTAGAGTAGAGGTTTTTCTTAAACCTGATGAAGTTTCAAAGGCAATTGGTAAAGGTGGTCACAATATAAAATTGGCTTCAAGACTAACAGGTTTAGAAATTGACGTTTATAGAGAAGGTGCTGAAGATATTGATGACGTAGATTTAGATGAATTTACAGATGAAATTGATGATTGGATCATTGATGAATTAAAAGCTATCGGTTGTGACTCAGCTAAAAGTGTTTTAGAAATAGGTAAGGAAGATTTAGTTAAAAGAACTGATTTAGAAGAAGAAACAGTAGATGAAATAGTAAAGGTTTTAAGCTCAGAATTTGAGAATTAATCTTTTTTGAAAGTTAATACAATATGGCAGTAGTTAAAAGGCTAAGTAAGGTTGCAAGAGAACTCAATGTTGGAATATCAACCATTGTTGAATTCTTAGGCTCTCAGGGGAAAGAAGTAAGTTCTAATCCAAATACTAAAATTGGAGAGGACTTATACATGATTTTATTAGAAGAATATCAAAAAGAAAAATTTGAGAAAGAGAAAGCTGATAATGTAGTAATCGATCAACCTGAAAGGAAAGTAATTTCTATTAAGAAAGAAGAACCAAAGAAAGAAGTTGAAAAAATAGTAGCTAAGGCTGATTTAATTTCAAGACCCTCTGTTCTAGGTAAGATAGACTTATCTTCTAACACGAGTAATCCAGAACCTGTAAAAGAAGAAAAGAAAGAAGAAAAAACACCAGAACCTACACCTTCAAATAAAGATTCTGCTAACGAAGAGATAGCTTCAGATCCAGATACAATAAAAGCAGAGGCTAAAAAGCTATCTGGCCCTAAAGTTTTAGGTAAAATTGAACTACCTAAAGTGCCTGAAAAGCCAAAACCAATTAGCGATAATGATTCTGACTCTTCTAAAAGAAAACGAAAAAGAATCAAAAAAGTTAATGTAGAAAAAGCAGGTAAAAAAGTTTTTAAAGATCAAAGAAAAAAAACTAAATCCCCTCAAAAAACAGAAGCTACACCAGAAGAAATTCAAAAAGAAATTAAAGAAACTTTAGCTAGATTAAGCAATAAGGGAAAGTCTAAGTCATCTAAATTAAGAAGAGAAAAAAGACAAGCTATTTCTGATAAAATGGAAATAGAAGAATTAATTACGGAACATGAAAAAAGTACTTTAAAACTTACAGAGTTTGTTTCTGTTTCCGAATTAGCGTCAATGATGTCTAAGTCTCCAAATGATGTAATTGGAACATTAATGTCAATTGGAATTTTTGCTTCTATTAACCAAAGATTAGATGCTGAGACTTTAACTATGGTTGCAGAAGAGTTTGGTTTTACAGTTGAATTCGTTAGTGCTGATGTAACAGCTTCTGTAGTTCAAGATTCCCAAAATCCAGAAAACATGCAGGATAGACCGCCAATTGTCACTGTAATGGGACATGTTGACCATGGTAAAACATCCTTGTTAGATTATATAAGAAGCGCTGATGTAACTTCTGGCGAAGCTGGAGGAATTACTCAACATATTGGTGCATATTCTGTAAAACACAATAAAAAACTAATCACATTTTTAGATACGCCTGGTCACGAAGCTTTTACTGCTATGAGAGCTAGAGGTGCACAAGTAACAGATGTCTCTATAATTATTATTGCTGCTGATGACAGAGTAATGCCTCAAACTAAAGAGGCAATCAATCATTCTCAAGCAGCTGGTGTTCCTATGGTTTTTGCTTTAAACAAGTGTGATATGCCAACAGCTAATCCAGATAAAATTAAAGAAGAATTATCCTCAATGAATATTTTAGTAGAGGATTGGGGGGGGAAATATCAGTGCCAAGAAATTTCAGCTAAAGATGGTACTGGAATAGACGAATTACTTGAAAAAGTTCTTTTAGAGTCAGAGTTATTAGAGTTAAAGGCTGATCCAGATACAGATGCAAAAGGAACTGTTATTGAGGCCTCTTTAGATAAAGGAAGAGGTTATGTTACAACACTTCTAGTTCAGTATGGAACAATGAAAGTAGGTGACACTCTAATTGCTGGTAAAGAATTTGGCAAAATAAAAGCCATGCATGATGAAAGTGGAAAACCAGTAGAATCAGCAGGCCCATCCAGGCCAGTTTCTGTTCTTGGTATGAACGGAGCTGCAAGTGCGGGAGATGTATTTAATGTACTGGAAGATGAGAAAGAAATGAAGCAAATAGCTTCCAAAAGACAACAACTTCAAAGAGAACAAGGCCTTAGAACGACTAAGCATATTACATTAGATGAAATAGGTAGAAGAATTGCTTTAGGAGATTTCCAAGAGTTAAATGTAATTGTAAAAGGAGATGTTGATGGTTCTATAGAAGCACTTTCAGATTCATTATTAAAGTTATCTCAAGAATCTATTCAAATTAATATTATTCATAAAGCTGTTGGGCAAATCACTGAGTCAGATATTTTATTAGCATCTGCTTCTGATGCTATTGTTATAGGATTTCAAGTAAGACCATCAGCTGGGGCCAGAAAATTAGCCGAAAAAGAAGAAATAGATATTAGATTATATTCTATTATTTATAAAGCTATTGAAGAAATTAAAGAAGCCATGGAAGGGATGCTTTCTCCAGAATTTAAAGAAGAAATTGTTGGAACAGCAGAGATTAGAGAGACTTTCAAAATCACCAAATTTGGAACTATTGCTGGATGTTATGTAACAGATGGAAGAATTAATAGAAACCATCAGGTTAGAATTATAAGAGAAGGAATTGTTGTTTACACTGGAGAGTTGGGATCTTTAAAAAGGTTTAAAGATGATGTAAAAGAAGTGAAAAATGGCTATGAATGTGGATTAAATATTGCTAAGTACAATGATATTAAGGTTGGAGATGTGGTAGAAGCCTACGAAGAAGTGGAAGTCAATAGAAAGCTTTAGTCGTCTACTTTTTTACTTTCCATGTTAACTGGAAGGTAATATTTTAGTTTAATCCCAAAGTAGTTCCCTCTAAGAAATATAGGCTCATAGTTATCATAAATAGCCCCATCATAGTAGAATTTTAACCTTGTAACAGCTATTGAAGAAATGGGAATATTTACTTCAGCACCAATATAAAAAGTCCCAAATTTATCATCTCTTTTTTCAACTCCTAGATTACCACTTACAGAACCATTTATCCATCTAGCTCTTTCAGAGTAATGATCAATTCTAAAATTCTCGCCCTTACTAGCTACCGCAGATGCATAAAAATCAAGATTAAAACCAATAGAATTTCTCATATAAAAGTTATTCCCTAATTGAACATAAACAATTGATTTGATTGGGAATCCGTAGCTGATATAGCTAAAAGAGCTAGTATCTCTCAAAATGCTTGACTGATTAGAACTTGATCCGGTTAACTCAAAATTTCTTTGATAAAAAATTATACCACTTTCCAAACTGAATTTTCTAGTTAAATCAGTTTTAAGTACCATTCCAAAATTATATCCTAGCGTATTCTCTAATTTAATATTAGAGTTATTTGCAGAAAGTTCAATTGCACTTATCCCAAAAAAATCAACTGGGACTAAGGATCCTAATAAAAACCCAACTTGACTATTTTTAACATTCCCTTTTTGACCATAAGAAATTGTTGTAATAATTGTTAATATTAGAGTCAAAGTTTTTATTTTCAAAATATTTGTTTGTTTTTATAAAATGAAATTATTGCAAATAGGACAATAAAAAAACTTAGTAAGATAACAAGATATTGAGCCCATTTTTGTTTTATAAATGGATCTCTAAATTTACCTAAGGTTTTATAATTTAGTTCTGAGACTTTTAAATTATCAGTCTTTCTAACTCCAAATAAAAATATTTTCCCTTTTCTATTCTCATCTTCACCATACTCAAAAAAAATATTTTCTTCTTCAAGAATACTCTTAAAATATTCGGATTGTTCTTCCTTATAAAAGAAAAATACTTTATAGGCTTTGTTAGTCGGATGATCTTTGTGGTTTGTTAGCTTGATCATTCCTTCATCTATATTGTCCATAAATTAATTATTCATTCCAATCTGTTAAATATTCGATAGGTTTTCTTTGTCCTTTTGGCCAATCTATTGAAGGATATCCAAGGTATAGAATACCTAAACATTTATCTTTTTCCTTCAACTTTAAAAAAGTGTTCATTTCGTTATCGTAAATTACTTTAGGACTTGACCAAAAAGATCCAATTCCATATGCTGTAGCAGTTAAACATATATTTTGAACAGCACATGCAACAGCTTCAACCTCCTCAATTTCTGGTATTTTTTCATTCCCACCTCTTTCCATACAAATGACTATTGATACAGATGAAAGAAATGGCCTTGCAATTATTTTTTCAAATTTTTCGTCTTTAAACAACTCTTTTGGAGTAAGTTTTTTATATAACTCTCCTAGCTTATCACTTAACTTAGATCTGCTTTCTCCCATATAGACTTTAAATCTCCAAGGTTGTGTGTTCCCATGTGTTGGGGCCCAAGTAGCATTATTCAACAGATGTTCCACTATTTCTTTATGTACTTTTCTAGAAGTAAAAAACTTTGGATAAATAGTTCTTCTATTTTTGATTAGTTCTGTAATTTCGCTTAAGTTGTATTTCATTATTCTTATTCTAAAAATGTAATATTACTTTCAACATTGGTTATTTCCCAAATATTTGAACAAAAATATCATAATATCATACCTTTGTCAAACAAAAATTACTGATTGAAGATTTCTGCAATTATACCAACATTCAATGAAGAAGAGCATATTTCTGAAGCTATAAAAAGTGTCTCTTGGGCTGATGAAATAATTGTTGTAGATTCTTTCAGCAACGATAATACTATTGAAATTGCTAAAAAATCAGGAGTTAAAATAATTCAAAGAGAATATCAATACTCTGCTTCTCAAAAAAACTGGGCCATTCCACAAGCAGAACATAACTGGGTTTTTTTACTAGATGCTGATGAGAGAGTAAGTAATGCTCTTAAAGAAGAAATTCTAAATTGGAAAAAGACAAATCCAAAATACCAATCTTATTGGATACACAGAACCAATCATTTTATGGGGAAAAAAATTAAATACTCTGGGTGGCAGGGAGATAAAGTCATCCGACTTTTTCATAAAAGTTGTAGATATGAGGATAAAAAAGTTCATGCGGAAATTGAAAGCCCCTCTAAAGTTGGAAAACTAAAAAGCCCCATTTTACATTTCACTTTCAAAAGTATGTCTCATTATTTATTAAAATGGGATCAATACTCTTCTTGGAGCGCAAAAGATCATTTTAAGAAAGTAAACAATCCTAATTTTTTTCACTTTATTATAAAGCCAACTTTTAGGTTTTTAAGAGATTTCATTTTTAGAGGTGGAATTTTAGACGGAAAGACTGGATATATTGTTTGCAAGCTTTCTAGTATGGGAGTATTTATGCGTTATGTTAAATTAAAAGAGTTAAAAGATAAATCTGCTACCAAGTAGCATCTGGATAAAGCAATGGAAGATGCTGCATTTCAGCTAATATATATCCAAGATATTCAGTGTGAAATCCATTTTTTCCATATTTCAAACTATATAAATTTGCTTCAGGAATATCTATAGATGCAGCGCTCAAGTTAGACATTACCAATTGCTCCCATGATTTTTTTAGACTACTACTTAGTGGACCAATATTTAAGTTATCCATTTGAATATCGGTTTCATTATCAATAAATAATTCATCGGTATACATCCACAGTTCGTTAACTGCATTTTGTAATCTTTGGTTGCTATGATCAGTCCCCAAACCTAATCTTAAAATCCATTCAGTACTCCTTTTTAAATGGTAATTAATTTCTTTAATGGCTTTTTTTGAAATACCTGATATTCTCTCGTCTTGACTATTAACAAGTTGATTAAATAATGTTTGATGATAACAATCTATTAAAAATTGCCTTGTTAATATGAAAGCAAAATCAATATTTGGAGTTTGAACCAAATGTAAACAACGAAAATCTTTTTCCTTTCTTTTAAAAGTTAGTTCGTCTGCAGTAGTATTGCCTTTAAGTTCGGCAGCATAATTCAAAAAACTTTCTGCTTGTCCTAATAAATCTAACCCAACATTTGTAATAGCTAAATCTTCTTCTAATAAAGGCGCTTTACTACAATATTCTCCAATTCTATGACTCAATATTAAAGAGGAATCTCCGATTCTTAAACAGTAGTCAAAAATTTTATCATTCATTAGATATGCTTTACCCCATCTGGAATTTTATAAAAAGTAGGATGTCTATAAATTTTATCATTTGATGGATCAAAAAATGATTCTCCATCATTTATGTCAGAGGATATAATATTCTCAGCTTTTACAATCCAAATTCCATTTCCTTCATTCCTTCTTGTGTAAAGATCTCTTGCAGCTTTCATAGCCATTTCTTTGTCATAAGCATGTAAACTTCCAACATGTTTAAAAGGCCGACCAGCCTTTACTTGAATAAAAACTTCCCATAATATACCTTGATCTTCATCACTCATTTTAAGCAGATTTCTGTTTTAAATTTGATTTTTTAGCATAAGCTACTGCTGCCTCTCTTACCCACTTTCCATCTTCATGAGCTTTAATATGATGGTTTAGTCTTTGTCTGTTACCAGCGCCATTACCTTTAACTACATTCCAGAACTCATCCCAGTCAATTGGTGAATAATCATAATGGTTTGTTTCAGAGTTGAATTTAAGATTGGGATCTGGAAATGTTAGTCCTAAATGATGTCCCTGTTCAATAGTTTTATCAATAAATCGTTGTCTTAGTGCATCATTAGATTCTCTTTTTATTTTCCATTTAAGAGATTGATTAGAGTGCGCACTCTCTGAATCGTGTGGACCAAACATCATAATTGATGGCCACCACCATCTGTTAACAGCGTCTTGAGCCATTTCCTTCTGTTCTTTGGTCCCATTTGCCAATTGAACCATAATTTCAAATCCTTGTCTTTGATGAAAACTTTCTTCCATACATATTTTAACCATAGCCCTTGCATAGGGACCATAAGATGTACCCTGCAATGAAACTTGATTAACAATTGCGGCCCCATCTACTAACCATCCCACAGCACCCATATCAGCCCAAGTTAGTGTAGGGTAATTAAAAACACTTGAATATTTAGCCTTACCTTCATGTAACCATTGCAAAAATTGTTCTCTTTTAACTCCAAGGGTTTCCGCTGCACAATATAAGTATAACCCGTGACCAGCTTCATCTTGGATTTTAGCCATTAGTATTTTTTTACTTCTTAGGCTTGGAGCACGAGTAAGCCAATTTCCTTCAGGTTGCATTCCAATAATTTCTGAGTGTGCGTGTTGAGAAATTTGACGAATTAGGGTTTGTCTGTATTTTTCAGGCATCCAATCTCTTGGCTCTATTTTGATATCCTGATCAATTTTTTGTTGAAACTGAACTAATTTTTTTTCCTCTTCCATAATCTAAAAAACTAACTTATCAAAATTACTAAGAATTTTATGAGTCTCTAAGTTTTGTTCACCCCAATTCTTCATTTCCTCATTAGTCCATAATTTTGGAAAGAATGTTCTTCTCTGATATTTGGGATGCATATATTTTTTCCAATCACTACCACCAGTAGCTTTTTCAACTTTATTAGCTCCATCTAAATATTTAGAAGCTGTGTTAAAATGTTCCATCACCCATTTAATGTTGACGGTATGGTCAAAATGCCTCATTGAGTTAACTAGACTTAAATTATTTTTTTCTTTAGAAGGAAGAGATTCAAATAAATTCCAAATATTTTTATGATTGTATTTCTTCATAAAATCAATGAATTCTTCCATATATTTCTCTTCAAAAAGACTAATCATGGCACTTTTCTGACCAGTCTCATGATTTTTTCCAGCAGCTTGCCAATAAAGATGTTCAAACGCATGTCTAAATGGCGTATTCCTATTTATGGTTTTTCTAAATCTAAAGTCTATTAGATTGATAAGTTCCGTACTAGCAAATTCTATTTTTCTATATTGGGCACTTTGAAAGCCACTAGCTGGAGCCAATGTTTTTCTAAACTTCATATATTGCTCCAGATCCATTCCATCTTTCATTATTTTAAAAGAACTGCATAACATATCAAAGTATCTGCTTATCCTTTCCAATCTTTCTGCAAAAAATATTGCTTTTAATTGTTCTTTGAATGCAATTTGCTCAATTTCCCAAAGAATCATTTTAAAAAGAAGTTCATTAATTTGATGATAAACAATAAAGACCATCTCATCTGGCTGATCGGTTCGTTGTGTCTGTAATCCAAGCAGCGCTTCAGTTTGAATATAATCCCAATAAGTAAGGGGTTTTACACTCTTAAGACCCTCTAAGAAAGATTCAGTATTTAAACCTTTTTCAGAAAGAGTTTTTAAAACTTTATTGTTTAGCTCTGAATCCATATAAAAATTATAATGTTCCCCTATTAGCTTGTTCTCTTTCAATAGACTCAAAAAGAGCTTTAAAATTTCCAGCTCCAAAGCCTCTTGCTCCCATTCTTTGAATTATTTCAAAAAAAAGTGTTGGTCTGTCTTCCACAGGTTTTGTAAATATTTGAAGTAAATACCCTTCTTCATCAGCATCTACTAAAATAGCTAGTTCTTGAAGTTCGCTGATATCTTCTTTCATCATCTTCATGTGACTTCCCAATCTTTTAGGGATTTCTCTGTAATATTCTTTGGGAGGAGCAGACAAAAAATCTATACCTCGACTTTTTAATTTTTTTACGGTCTCAATAATATTATCTGTAGCAATAGCAATATGCTGAACCCCTGCTCCCTCATAAAAGTCTAAATATTCTTCTATTTGAGACTTTTTCTTTGCTTTTGCTGGCTCATTAATAGGGAATTTAATTCTGCCATTACCATTGCTCATTACTTTGCTCATTAGAGCAGAGTATTCGCTATGAATTTGCTTATCGTCAAAAGACAAAAAGTTTACAAAGCCCATAACTTCTTCATACCACTTCACCCATGTATTCATTTCACCCCACCCAACATTACCTACCATATGATCGACAAATTTCAAACCTACTGGAGGAGGATTGTATTCGGATTCCCATTTTATAAATCCAGGAAGAAAATCTCCAGAATAATTTTTTCTTTCTATAAAGAGATGTACTGTTTCTCCGTAAGTATATATTCCAGACTTCACTATTTCACCAGATTCGTCTTTTTCGGTAGTGGGGCTTAAATATGATTTTGCCCCCCTTTTAATAGTTTCATCGTATGATTTTTTGGAGTC
>CEOC01080134.1_pt1 | contig 21729 bp, 16 predicted proteins | sample 356191 | NCBI WGS metagenome assembly CEOC01 (sample SAMEA2619952, study PRJEB7988) | marine metagenome | biome: marine biome (ENVO:00000447); feature: deep chlorophyll maximum layer (ENVO:xxxxxxxx); material: "saline water (ENVO:00002010), including plankton (ENVO:xxxxxxxx)" | depth 17 m
GGTTTTTTAGGAATGCTTCATATGGAAATTATTCAAGAAAGATTGGAGAGAGAATTTAATATGACTGTAATTACTACAGTTCCTAATGTTTCTTATAATGTTTTTTTGAAAAAAGATTTACAAGAAGTTAAAGTTAATAACCCTTCTGAACTTCCAGATCCTTCTAAAATGGAGTGGATAGAAGAGCCTTACATAAAAGCTCAAGTAATAACCAAAACAGATTATGTTGGAGCAGTTATGAACTTATGTATTGAAAAAAGAGGAGAACTTACTAACCAAGTATATTTAACTCAAGATAGAGTGGAGCTTTCATTTCAAATGCCTCTATCAGAAATAGTATTTGATTTTTATGATAGATTAAAATCAGTTAGTAGAGGATATGCTTCATTTGACTATTCCCCAACTGGTTACAGTAGATCAGATTTAATAAAATTAGACATACTCTTAAATGCAGAACAGGTTGATGCTTTATCTGCTTTGGTTCATCGATCAAATGCATTTACATTAGGAAAAAAAATATGCTTAAAGCTTAAAGAGTTGATACCGCGGCAACAATTTGAGATACCCATTCAAGCAGCAATTGGAGCAAAAATAGTCGCAAGAGAAACGATTAAGGCACTAAGAAAAGATGTAACGGCAAAATGTTATGGAGGGGATATTACGAGAAAAAGAAAATTATTAGAAAAACAAAAAGCTGGTAAAAAGAGAATGAGGCAAGTAGGTAGAGTTGAAGTACCTCAAGAAGCATTTTTAGCAGTGTTAAAATTAGACTAAAAGAAAGCTCTCATTTGCATACTTCCTGTATGAATCGCTTTATTATTTTCAGACTTTCTTCCATTATAGCTAACAGAAAGCTGAATATTATTAGACATTTTTTTCTGGAAACTAATTTTCCAAGTTATATTGCTTCCTGATTGTAAACCTTCTAGCATCTCAAATCCAATGGTGCTATTACTTTCCCCCTTGTAATTTATATTTACAAAGTGAAGTTCCGCATTAAAAAGTCCTTTGTCTCTTTTACTTCTTCTTAATTCAATTCCTAAATCTTTTAAAAATGCTTTTTCATTTCCATATTCTATACTGTTACTTTTCTCAGAATATCTAGTGTTTATAGCAATTCTAAACATTGTGTTAGGTTGAAAAGATAAACGATTAAAAATTTCTTTATTTTCAATATTAAAATTTCTGTTTTGCATATAGGTTGAGGCATTGCTTTTTAATTCTTTACTAACTTGGCTATTTAACATAAATGATCTGTTCAAATTCCATCGTAATTTTAATTGATCTTTATTATTAGATCTAAAATCAGTACCATTTATTAATAAATTTTTATTTGCAAAAAGTTGGGTGACTAACTCTAAGCTGTATTTAGAATTAGAACGGTTAAAAAATAAACTATTTCTTAAACTATTGGACATCTGTTGAATAATTGGATTGTCTGAATTCACTAGTGGATTAACTAAAGTTCTAATTTCTAAATCATTGGTTTTCTTTTGGGTATTTAAGGCTGTTTGATTATAAAATTTATTTAAAATTTTTTCTATTACAGTCTTTCCTTTTATTATTTTTCGGAAGTCTATATTTAAATTTTGATTGTACTGAAAATTATAAATTTTAATATAACTATTATTAGGAGTAAAAACTCTGATGTAGCTTGCTTGATCGCTAAAAGCAGCTATCTCAAATTCATTTAATTCTTTAATATCATTTTCATTATAATCATTCCAAGTATAATTTCCTTGACCAGCTGGAACCTCTATATAAATGAATTCTTTTTGTAATTCTAAGCCTGAACCTAATTCTAGAAAAGAATTGCTATTGATTCCTCCTTTCAATAATTTAAGGTGATAATTTAACCTACTTGCTAGAGAATTTTCAGGCAAAATATTGGTGAGACTAGTGTCTAATATCTGAAGCATTCTGTAAGCAAGTGAATAATTTAGTTGGAAGTTGCGGTTATTCACGATTCCTATTTTAAAGCCCGGACTAATTGCTTTTGTTGCTCTTTTTAAAATGGTTTGATATTTAAACCAATCGTATCTCTCTTGGTAAAAGAATTGTACTTTATTCTTATTTGAGTCTAAATTTTCAATATAAAATTTCCAATCATAAAAACGATAGCTATTGTAGGAAAGTGAATCATTGGTATAAAATCTATTATTTTCATTAATATCTATAAATCCTAATTTAAATTTATTTATAGGAATATAAAAATTAGTATTATGTCTTAAAAAAGTAGTTTTAAAAATTCCATTAGAGTTTAATAAACTTCCATTAAAGTCTAAATATACTTTTTTATTCCATTTTATTTTCAAATCATTTTTATAGCCATTAAAATCATTCTTTATTAAGTAAGAATTTAGCCCATATTGAAATTGTCCATTTTCTATATGCTTTAAATTAATTTTTGCTGAACTCAGAACCTGATCCTCATTTACAATCAATTGCTGAATATTCCAGTTTCTTTCAAATTCTACTTCACGAAATCTTTCAATTCTCTCATAATTTTTAGAGATACTTTCAATTTTATAAGATTGATTTATAAGCCAATTTGAGTTTAATTTCTTTTTGGATTCGTAATTTATTAGTCCTGCAAACCCAATATTATCATTGTTATTTATTTTAGAAAAGGTGTTTAAATCCATATTAGAGCTACTTATTTCATATTTTAAAGAACTTGAAGACCAATTTGTTTTTCCTCCAATGCTTAATATTTGTCTTTTCTTTGGGGTGACTAATGTCTTTATTGGACTATAATCTCCATTTTTTAAAATAACTGAACTTGATATGGTATCAGGAGCCACCCATTCATAAACTCTTCCTAAAGCATTATTTTCTTTAATGACATAGTTACCATTTCCTTGGCCAACATTAGTGAATGTAAGTTGGTAAATTGCCAGTTGATTATCTACTGAGTAGTTAAATATTTCATAGCCTAGAGAATCTATTTTTTCATACATATTTGAATTTTCATTGAATCCAATACTGTCAATCCCTGATCCAGTAGCCATCTCAATATTATCACCAATATTCTCTAGTGTTAAACGATCAACTAAATCAAAATCTTGCTGTAATGGTTGATTTTTGCTGTCTTGTTCTGCATAGGCATAAATATAAAATGAAGATCTATTTTTTTCAAATACTGTAGAAGATTGCAAAAGAGATCTGGCATAGTTCTTATCACTGTATTGGAACTCAACTATAATTCTTTTATCTTTTGTAATTAATGTTTTTGCAGTAAAACTTATTTCTGCAGTATTATAATCAATTATGTAGTCATTATTTTGCCCTCTTTCAAGTAGTGTTCCATCTATGTAAACATTTTCAGTTCCACTAAGTACGATTATAAAACTTTCATTTTCATTCCCAAATAATCTGTAGGGTCCCTGATTACCTTCAATTCCCTGAATTACATTTCGTCCAAATTTACCTTTACTAATTGAAGCACTATTTTCTGTATTAATTTTAATATTTCCTTTTCCTTTTACTTTATTTTTCACATAAATTCCTTGTCCTCTTTTATTATATTTTAGGAAATATCCTTCTTTATTTTTTACCCAAAAATCACCGGCTGTTAAGTTCCATTTTTCTTCAGAAATCTGAATAAATACTTTGTCAAAATCTTGTAACTGTTGGGTATTTCCTTGTGGTTGAATGGGGATATTATCATCAGTTACTGAAGCTAGAATTTTCATAGTTGGAGAGACCATTCCTGACAATTGAAGATTTAGATTAGAGTTAAGTGAAAAGTCCTGATTATTTCCAACCATTAACCCTCTGGAAAGACTACCAGTTCTGTTTAATTTAGTACCCTGAAATATGCTTGTTTTATTTTTAGAGTTGGAAATTTCAATGGGTTCATAAAATAGCTTTTGACGATTTGTTCTATTAAGCGAAATAGGATGTAATAAGTATTTTTTATTAAAATCTATGATCAGTCGATGATATTTAAAAACTAAGGTATCATTAGGTACTTCATAAAAAATTATTTTCCCTTTAGCTGCATTTAGTTGATATTCAAATGGCTTTAATTCAACTTTACTATTATATACCCTAAAAGTTTTTGGATTTATTGAAGATGTATCAATTGATAAAGTATCAGTGTTAACAAATATTTTTTTGGTTAAGGGTGAAAAATCAATAATTTGCCCATAATTAATATTACAGATAATACAAAAAATAAGACCTATAATTTTATTTTTAACCATTGATATTTAAAATGAAATAAAGGAATAATTCTTTTAGAAAACGTAAGATATATAGATTTGTTTTTAAGTAATTATATTTTAGGTTGATTTTTATCAAATTTTGAATAGAGTTTTAAGAGAACATTGTTTATAAGTAAAAGTAATAGGTGATATTTTTATAAAATTTGGAGCCATTTTTGCTATAGAATATTTAAGCAATGAAAAAGATTTTAATATATCTACTTATCTCCTCCTTTTTTTTTCAAGGATGTGTTCCAGCAAGAAAATTTGAAGAAATTTCAGAAAAACAAGAGGTTTGCGCTGGTGAACTAAAAACACTAAAGACATTAAAAACAGAACTTCAAACAGAAAATACAGAGTTAGAATCTATAAATCAACAATTAAAAGAGCTTACTAGCAGGCTAATTAAGGATACAACTATTCTGGGAAAGTCTCTAAGGATGAAGGAAAAGCAGTATGATAAAATTGATTTGCTCAATAAAAGAATACAAGATCAACTAGAAATGTTACAAAAGGGTCAGTCAATTGAAAAACAAAGACTGATGGCAGATCTTGAGAAAAGAAAATCTGATTTATTAATTCTTGAAGACCAACAAAGAGCTTTTGAAATAGAACTAAATAATAAAAAGCAGCAGTTAGAAGATATGTCTATAGAGCTTCAAAAAAGAGAGCAGAGAGTTAATGAATTGGAGGAAATTATTGCAAATAAAGATGCTATGGTAAGAGCTTTAAAAGAAAAAGTTGCCAATGCGCTTCTTGGCTTTAGAGATAAGGGCCTTTCTGTAATTGAAAAAGATGGAAAAGTATATATCAGTATGGATGCTAAATTATTATTTGCTTCCGGTAGCACAAAAGTTGATTCTGAAGGCATAAAAGCGCTTAAAGAATTAGCAAAAGTTTTAGAAGATCAAAAAGATTTGGAAATTCTAGTTGAAGGACATACGGATACAGATAAAATGAGATCCAATTCTCACCCTGTAGATAATTGGGAGTTAAGTGTTCTTAGAGCTACTTCTGTTGTAAAGATAATGTTAGAAAATAGTAAAATGGATCCTACCACCGTAAGTGCTTCTGGAAGAAGCCAGTTTATACCAATAGATATTGAAAATAAAGCGAAAAATAGACGAATTGAAGTGGTGCTAATTCCTAAATTAGATGAGTTATTTGAAATTATAAATAACTAACTACTTTTTAACTTTATAAAAATTCATTTCATCAACATATTTAAAAACTTCAGGTGTAAGAAGATATCTAACGTCTTTATTTTCTGAGATGGCTTTTCTAATAAAGCTCGATGAAATTTTCATAACAGGGGCTTCACATCTTATGATATTAGAATGTTTAACTATTGGAATATTTTTTGTTTTCTCAAGTTTCTCTTGTTCAGTTAAAATTCTTGGATAAACATATAGGTGATGTGATTTTAAGATTTCTTCATGATTTTTCCATTTTTTGAATGACCTAAGATTATCTTCTCCCATAATCAAGTTAAAATTATATTTTGGAAACTTTTCTTTTAAATGAGCTAAAGTATAGATTGTATAAGAAGGCTTAGGTAAATTAAACTCCTCATCACAGGCTTTCAAGTTGGGATTGTCTTCAATTGCTATTCTCACCAAGTTTAATCTATGGTAGTCTTTTAATAACGATTCTTTCTTTTTTAAAGGATTAAGTGGACTTACAACCAACCATACTTCATCTAAATTTGTATATCCAGTCATATAATTGGAAATAATTAAATGACCTACATGGATGGGGTTAAATGTCCCAAAATATAAACCAATTCTTTTCATCACATTAATATAAATTTCTCAACAACTCCAATTATATTTTTGGTAGCATTATTTAGTTCATCGTTTTTGATAATACAATCAAACTTATCAATGTATTCCATTTCTTTTTTTGATTTTGCTATTCTACTACTTATAGATTCTTTATTATCAGTATTTCTCTTTACTAATCTTTCAGAGAGGGTTTTTAAAGATGGGGGTTTTATAAAAATAGAAATTGCATTCTTGCCAAAATATTTTTTTAAGGAAATTCCTCCTAGAACATCAACATCAAAAATAACGTGTTTTCCCATATTCCAAATGCCATCAATTTCACTTTTAAGGGTTCCGTAAAAATTGTTTTCATAAACCTCTTCCCATTCAATAAATGAGTTATTTTGAATTTGAGTTTTAAATTCAGCAATAGTTAGAAAATAATAATCCTTTCCATTTATTTCATCTTTTCTTGGTTTGCGGCTGCATGCTGAAATAGAAAATTTTACAGGAAGTCCACTTTCTAGTAGTCTTTTGACTAAGGTTGTTTTACCTGCTCCAGAAGGGGCAGAAATGATAATTGCTTTACCTGTGAAATCACTTAAGGAGCTCATAGCACATTTAAAACTTGTTCTTTAATTTTTTCTAACTCATCTTTCATATTTACTACTATTTTTTGAATTGAAATATTGTTTGCTTTTGATCCTAAAGTATTTATTTCTCTTCCTATTTCCTGAGTAATAAATCCAAGTTTTTTTCCAGAGTTAATTTCATTTATAGATTTTTTAAAATGAAGACAATGTTCTTTTAGCCTAACTTTTTCTTCAGTTATATCAATTTTCTCAGAGTAATAAATTAATTCTTGTTCTAATCTTTTTTCATCTATTTGATTCTTCAAGTTTAATTCATCGATTGCTCTCTTTAGCTTTTCTTTTACTTTAGGTAACCTTTCTTTTTCAAACTTTTTAACCTTCATTAAGTTATCTAAAATAGAATTTAAATACCCAGTAAGCTCTTTCTCTAAAGCAGAGCCTTCATTCATCCTAAATTTTTTTAAATCTTTACAAGCTTTTTCAACTGCAGAGAGTACTAAACTTTTGCTATCATCATTAAGTATCTCTTTAGAGTGCTTAATAATTTCTGGAAGCGTTAATGCATAACCAATCAAATCCTTATCGCTGTTGTATTTTAAATCATCTGTAATTTCCTTCAATTCATTATGATAGCTAATTATTTTTTCCTTGTTTAGGGAAATGGTGTTTGATTGATTAATTTTTTCATAATGAATCATTAACTCTACTTTGCCTCTAATAACTTTTTCTTTTATAAGTTTTCTTATTGGCAAGTCTAGTTCTTTAAATATATTGGGAAGTTTTAAAGATAGATCCAAAAATTTACTATTTAATGATCTAATTTCAATATTAATATTAAAGTGATCTAAAGTAACTTCAGATTTCCCAAAACCTGTCATTGAAAGCGTCATAAGATTTTATTTTACTCAAAAGTAATCAATTGATTTTTTTAATAGTATTAATACTAACTAAATAGACGCCCAAAAATATTAATGCAGAGCATATAATAATGGTTGCATTAAGATTTTCTCTTCCACTAAATACAGCTATAAAACTAGTTAATACTGGTTGTAAATAAATATAGGTACTTACAATGGTAGGACTAACATATTTAACTCCATAAATATTGAATAAATAACAAAGAAATGTTGTAAAGAAAATTACAAATCCTATTTTTAAAATAATTTCATTATTCATTTCCCAGTTTACTTCATTTATTTCATAAATACCAAATGGCAAAACACCCATTAACCCGAATGTGAAAACCCATTTAACGACTGTAATTGGACTATACTTTACCATTAAAGGTTTAACAATAATTAGATATAGTCCAAAACTTATTGCGTTTAAAAAAATAAAAATATCTCCCTTAAGTCCACTATTCCCAGAAACTGAATTGTTCTCAGATATTATAAATACAGCTCCAATCAGCCCAATAACAATTCCAAAAACCTTAAAAAGCTGAAGTTTTTCTTTCAAGATCATTAATGATAAAATGCTTACAATTATTGGACTTGTTACCATAATAATAGATGCATGAATAGTGGATGTTAGTTCCAATCCAGTAAAAAACATTAATTGATTGGCTGTTACACCAAAAAGTCCACATAAAACAAACTTTAGTACATCCGATTTTGAAATCTTTTCATAAAAAAAGTAGGAAGTAATCCAAAAAAGTATGTTAGCTCCTACAGCTCTAAATAAGATAAATGCAAAAGGAGGCACATACCCACCGTTCATTACATCTTTAGCAAATCCGTAATTAACTGCATATATGATGTTAGCGCCTAGAATGGCAAGATGTGCATAAAATATTTTTTGTTTCAAAGTCTTCTCAGTCAGAATATAATTGAATATATTAAATTACTAGATTTGTGGTCGTTTTAAAATAATAATAATGAAATTTAATACCAAAGTAATACATGCAGGTGTTCATCCAGATACTGCTACAGGTGCAATTATGACACCAATCTATCAAACTTCAACTTATGTTCAAGAAGAAATAGGAGTTCATAAAGGGTTTGAGTATTCTAGAACAGGAAATCCCACTAGAGCTGCATTGGAGAACAATTTAGCTGCTATTGAAGGAGGAAAGTATGGCGCATGTTTTGGAAGTGGTCTGGCAGCTATTGACGCAGTTATTAAAATGTTAAAACCAGGAGATGAAGTTATTTCAACAAACGATTTGTATGGAGGTTCGTATAGAATTTTTACAACCATATTTGAAAAATATAGTATCAAGTTTCATTTTGTTAATATGTTAGATGTAAAAAATATTGAAGAAAAAATCAATAATAATACTAAACTGATTTGGGCAGAAACACCAACCAATCCTATGATGAATATTATTGACGTTAAATCTATTTGTGATCTTGCTAGAAGTAAAGATATTATGGTAGGGGTAGACAATACTTTTGCTACTCCATATTTACAAAACCCATTGAGTTTGGGAGCAGATATTGTGATGCATTCTGTAACAAAATATTTAGGTGGACACTCAGATGTAGTAATGGGTGCCTTAGTGACAAGCGATGATAAAATTGCTGAAGAAATTTACAGAATTCAAAATTCTAGTGGTGCTGTTTGTGGACCAATGGATTCTTTTTTAGTCCTAAGGGGAATTAAAACACTTCACCTAAGAATGCAAAGACATTGTGAAAATGGTGAAAAAGTAGCTCACTTTTTAGAAAATCATCCTATAGTTGACACTGTTTATTGGCCTGGTCTTAAGTCGCATCCTAATCATGATGTTGCAGTAAGCCAAATGAAAGGTTTTGGTGGAATGATTTCTTTTACTTTAGTTGGAGATAAACTAGAATCAGCAAAGAAAGTAGTAAGCAAAACAGAATTGTTTACTTTAGCAGAGTCTTTAGGTGGTGTAGAATCACTTATTGGGCACCCGTCAACGATGACTCATGCTTCCATTCCAAGAGAGGAAAGAATAAAGTCCGGTGTTGTTGATTCTCTTATTAGATTAAGTGTGGGTATTGAAGACATTACCGATTTAATAAATGACTTGGATAACGCTTTAAAAATTTAATTTTATGAAAATTTTATTATCAACGTTAATTTTATTTACTCAACTCTCATTTTTTTCTCAGTCTATTAATTCTAAAGTTATAGATTATTCTAATTGTCGAGACGGGGAAACCGTGGAGTATTGTAAAACTCATAAATTAATGAATAGGTTTAAAAAAGATGCTGAGGCTCACCATCAGTTTTTGGAAGAGCAAAAAGAGTTAAAAAAAATAGAAGATCAAATATCAAATAGTACTGCTAATAGAGTTATTTATACCATTCCTCTTGTATTTCACGTATTACATAATGGTGGAGTAGAAAATATTTCAAGAGCTCAAATTGAAGACGCAGTAGCTATTTTAAATAGGGATTTTAGATTATTAAACGCAGATGCTAATACTGTTCAATCAGTTTTTGCTGGAATGCCTTCCGATATTGAAGTAGAGTTTCAGTTAGCTACCAAAGCACCTAACGGACAATGTTTTAGTGGCATCACAAGAACACAAAACCCTGTAACAAATAGTGGTGCAAATGGTCAAAGTCAGGTATCTGCAATAATTGCTGGAAACGATGTTTATAATAGCACATGGCCAGGAAACAAGTATTTGAATATTTTCGTAGTTAATGATGCAGATGGTGCTGCTGGTTACACCACTAACCCAAATAATGGATGGACTTCCACTACTATGGGAAATGGAATTTGGGTATTGCACGATTATGTTGGTTCTATCGGAACTTCTGATATCTATTCAAGTAGAACCTTAACACACGAGGTGGGCCATTGGTTAAATTTAGATCACTTGTGGGGAAATAACAATAACCCAGGAACTCCTACAAGCTGTACTCAGGATGATGCTGTAGATGATACCCCTAGATGTATCGGAGTAACCTCGTGCAATTTAAATTCTAATACTTGCTCTAATGATGCTATTGATGGATATTGGACATCAGATGTAATTGATAATGTAGAGAACTATATGGAATATTCTTATTGTAATAAAATGTTTACTAATGGTCAAAAAAATAGAATGAGAGCTGCCCTGCAAAGTAGTGTTGGTGGTAGAAGTAATGTTGTATCTACATCAAATCAAACTGCTACAGGTCTAAATACGACACCATCTCTTTGTGCTGTAGATATTCGCGTTGAAAGAGATATTGTTTGTGGTGGAGATAACATTCAATTTTTTGATGAATCTTATAATAATATTACCTCTTGGAATTGGACATTTCCAAATGGAAATCCAAGTACTTCAACAGATAAAGATCCTATTGTTTCTTATTCTGGATCAGGTTCATTCGATGTGACTTTAGAAGTTACAGATGCTTTAGGAAATTCAATGACTCAAACTTTTCCAAATTTTATTTCTGTTATTGGAAACCCTGGTTACCCTCCACCAATTTATGAAGGGTTTGAGAATATAACGTCTCTACCTAGTGATGATTGGACCATTGACAATAGCAGTGGTCCTGGATTTGATATTGTTACATCTGGTTTCGCTAGTGGATTACAATCTGCAAAATTGGATAATTCTCAAGGTCAAAATGGCTCTATAGATGAATTAATAAGTAATACAATAGATTTATCTAATAGTGCTGCAGCAAGTATATCTTTTAAATATGCTTTCGCTAAAAGAAATAGTGGAAATTCTGATTATTTACAAATTCTTGCGAGTAAAGATTGTGGTGAAACATGGTTCATGAGAAAAAATATTTCTTCTTCAATAATTAGTACTATGCCCAACACTAATTCAAACTTTACTCCAACGGGATCTGACTGGAAAGTGATAACTATTGGTGCTAATTCTTTTACCAACTATTTAGTTAGTGACTTTAGATTCAAATTTAAATTTGTCAACGGAGGGGGAAATGATTTATATATTGACGATATAAATGTTTCTGGTTCACTTTCTATTAATGAAACAGAAAAACTTTATGATTTTAGTGTATACCCAAATCCTGTTGTAGATAATATTATAATTTCTTTTCATTCTCTCACTAATCTCACTAATCCCACTTTTGAAGTTTATGATGCATCTGGAAGAATGGTTAAATCAAAAACAACAAGAAACTTTTTAGAGGGAGAAAATAAATTACAACTTAGTTCAGAAATGTTAGAGTCAGGTTGGTATTTATTAAGATTAAAATCTGACGAAAAAACAGTTACTACTAAATTTTTAAAACAATAATTTAATGAGATTTATATACTGGATAGTACTAACGATTTTAATAATTTTTTCTTCTTGTGAAACAGATTTTGAGTTAAATGCTCCCTACAAAACTACTCCAATTGTTTACGGTTTATTGGATCAATCTTTAGATACTCAATTTATAAAGATTAATAAATCATTTTTGGGGAATACTAATAACGCAGATTTTGCACCTATTAACGATTGTACTCAGTTTGATTATTTGATAGCAGTTTTAGAAGAAAGAGATCAAAATAATTTTTTAATTGGAACAGATACTCTTCGAGAAATTATGGTTGGTAATTTAGATGAGGGAATATTTTATGAAGACTCTCAGAAAATCTATTTTCTAGAAACTTCTAATAATTCTTTAAATGATGAAAATACTTATAAGTTAAATGTTGATGTTCCTCATAAAAACTTAAATTTTAGTGCTGAAACTGAACTTGTTAATGGAGCAGGATTAATGTTTGACTTTTACACTAAAATTACTTTACAACTCAATGGATTTAGATGTGCTGATAATGATTTAGCAACTTTAGATGATTATCTAAATCCTAGTATAGTATGGAATACTACTCTAAATGGTAAAAGATATGAGCTTATTTTAAGGGTTCATTTTATGGAACACACTTTTAGCGGTGACACAATAACTAAATTTATTGAATGGGATTTAGGAGATAAAACAAGTATAAGTACTAATGGATCTGAAGAAATGACTAAAATTATATCCGGTAAAAGCTTTTTTGACATGGTCGATAGTAAATTAAAAAATTACAATCAAGAGCAAGAAGTTGAAAAAAGAACTTTTAGTAGCGATGCTATTGAGATTATTTTAACTGCAGGAAGTGAAGATTTAAATACTTATATGCAAGTTAATGAACCGGTTACTAATGTAGTTACCGAAAGACCTATTTTCACTAATGTCGAAAATGGAATTGGTTTGTTCGGAAGTAAATACAGTAAAAAACTAATCTCATCTATGTCGGACGGCACAGTTTTAGAACTTTGTAAGGGACAAATAACCAGTCAGTATAAATTTTGTTGTGACTCTACAGAACAAATCATTACCATATCTAACCTTACTGGAGGGGTTAATGTTGGGTGTAATTAATTTTCTTCTTTAAGAATTTGATGTGCTTTTTTAATGTCTTTAGTAATTTGATTTTTTAAATCATTTAGAGAAGGAAACTTAATTTCATCTCTAATTTTGCTAATTACTTCTACTTTTATTGATTTATTATATATGTTTTTGTCAAAATTAAAAAGATGAACTTCAGTAGTTTTTTTGTTGTTTATATCGATAGATGGTTTCAATCCTATATTCATAATTCCATTTAGAATATTATTGTCAATTTGGCAAAGCACAGCATAAACACCATCTGCTGGTCTGATTTTGTCATCATTATCTAACTTAATATTGGCTGTTGGAGTATTTATTGTTTTACCTATTCCTTCTCCATGTACAACACTTCCAGAGAATTCAAAATTTCTACCACAATACTCTTTAAACAAATGAATATTACCATTGTCAATAGCATTTCTAATTTTAGTAGAACTAACTTTTATTTCGTCAATTTCATGAGCTTTTATTTCTTCCAATTTAAATGGATATTTTTTTTCTGCTTTTTTAAGTAGATTTATATCTCCCTCTCTTTTATTTCCAAAATGATGATCATAACCAATAACTAAATAATGAGTTTTCAATTTTTGCACTAAAAGTTCCGAAATATATTCCTCTGCACTAAAATTGGAAAAATCATTGGTAAATGGATAAATTACTAAATGGTCCAAACCTAGTTCCGAAAGAATTTTAATCTTTTCATCTATGGTGTTGATAAGCTTTAAATAGTTGTCTTTAAATAATACTTTTCTTGGATGTGGATCAAAAGTCAATAAAACAGATTCACCATCACATTCAGCGGCTATTCTTTTTAGTCTGTTAATAATTTTCTGATGACCAAAATGAACACCGTCAAAGGTCCCAACAGTAACTACAGGATTTTTAATTTTTCTATAAGATTCGATGCCGTAATGGACTTTCATTATCGAATTTTTTTTGCGAATTTACACTTTAAATAGAAATCAATTCAATCTAATATTTTAGAGTTTAAATAATATGCTACTAATTTATCAACATTGAAGTACATATAATATAAATTATGTTAGATTTGCAGCGTAATTTTAAATCAAACAATAATGTCTCAAATTAAGGGAAAAATTTCACAAATTATTGGACCAGTAATTGATGTAAGTTTTGAAAACTCAGAAAATCTACCAAACTTATTGGATGCTATCGAAATAAATAAAAAAGATGGTACCAAGGTTATTTTAGAATGTCAAAAACATATTGGTGAAGATAGTGTTAGAACAGTAGCAATGGATTCTACTGATGGTCTATTGAGAGGAATGGAAGCTATTGCTGTTGGCCGTCCTATAAGTATGCCAATTGGAGAACAAGTTAAAGGAAGACTTTTTAATGTTGTTGGTGATCCTATTGATGGAATTGGTCCTTGTGAAAGTGATGTTAAATTACCCATTCATAGAGAAGCACCTAAGTTTGAAGATTTATCAACTGCAACTGAAGTTTTATATACTGGAATTAAAGTTATTGACTTAGTGGAACCTTATGCAAAAGGTGGTAAAATCGGATTATTTGGTGGAGCAGGTGTTGGTAAAACAGTTCTTATTCAAGAGTTAATTAACAATATTGCCAAGGGACATGATGGTCTTTCAGTTTTTGCTGGTGTTGGTGAAAGGTCTAGAGAGGGAAATGATCTCTTAAGAGAAATGTTAGAATCTGGAATTGTGAAGTATGGAGATGAGTTTATGGCTGAAATGGAAAAAGGAAATTGGCCTCTTGATAAAATTGATAAAGAAGCTTTAAAAGAGTCTCAAGCAGCTTTTGTTTTTGGACAAATGAATGAACCTCCAGGTGCTAGAGCAAGAGTAGCACTTTCTGGCCTTACTTTAGCAGAAAATTTTAGAGATGGTGATGGAGAAGGTAAAGGAAAAGATATACTTTTTTTTATTGATAATATTTTTAGGTTTACTCAAGCAGGATCTGAGGTTTCTGCACTTTTAGGTAGAATGCCGTCAGCAGTTGGTTATCAACCTACTTTAGCCACTGAAATGGGAGCTATGCAAGAACGTATTACTTCTACTAAAAAAGGTTCTATTACATCTGTTCAGGCAGTTTATGTTCCTGCAGATGATTTAACAGATCCAGCTCCTGCAACCACATTTGCTCACCTTGATGCCACTACTGTATTATCAAGAAAATTAGCTGCATTAGGTATTTATCCAGCTGTTGATCCACTTGATTCAACCTCAAGAATTCTTACACCACAAATTTTAGGAGATGCTCATTACAATTGTGCTCAAAGAGTCAAAATGTTACTCCAGCGATATAATGAATTGCAAGATATTATTGCCATACTTGGTATGGATGAATTATCAGAAGAAGATAAATTAGCTGTTCACAGAGCTAGGAGAGTACAAAGGTTCTTGTCTCAACCATTCCATGTAGCAGAACAGTTTACTGGCATGAAAGGGGTTTTTGTTAGTATAGAAGACACGATCAAAGGCTTTAATATGATTATGGATGGTGAAGTAGATAAATATCCTGAAGCCGCATTCAATCTTAAAGGAACTATTGAGGAAGTTATTGAAGCTGGTGAAAAAATGTTGTCAGAAGTTAGTTAATTTTTTTAGCCATGGATGTTCAAATAATTACACCGGATAAAAATCTTTACGATGGTAAAGCAGATCTAGTAACTGTACCTGGTACTAGTGGCTCTATTGGAATATTAAACAACCATGCTCCTCTTGTTTCTTCTCTTAAAAAGGGAGAAGTAAAAGTCATTTTAAATGAAAAGGAAGAGTTTTTTAAAATTGATGGTGGCGTAGTTGAAGTTTCACAAAATAAAGTAGTAGTACTTGCTTCTTAAATAGTTGAAACTCTAAAACTTTTTCGGTGATATTCTGATTTCCCATATTTAAAAATTGCCTCCCTGTGCTTTTTTGTGGGATATCCTTTATTTTGATGCCAAAAAAACTCAGGATGCTCTTCGGATAGTTTCTTCATTAGCTCATCTCTTTTTGTCTTTGCAATAATTGATGCAGCAGCAATATTCATAAACTTATTGTCTCCTTTCACAATACAATCATGGCTAATTTCTTGATAGGAATTAAACTTATTACCATCAATAATCAAGTGACTAGGAACAGTATTTAAATTTTTTATAGCTATGTGCATTGCTAGTAAAGAAGCTTGTAAAATATTAATTTGATCAATTTTTTTTTCATCAACAATCCCAATTCCAATTGCTGTAGCCTTTTTTTCAATATCTATACGAAGCTGAGTTCTAATTTTCTCTGAAATTTTTTTAGAATCATTTAACTGTTTATTATAATAACCTTTGGGTAAAATTACTGCAGCTGCTACTACAGGGCCTGCTAAGCAACCTCTTCCAGCTTCATCACAACCTGCTTCCGATTCAGAAGTAAGAAAAGGTTTTAATTTCAAAATAGTAGATTCATATTGACTTTTGAGTCTATGAAATTATTTAAATCATCAATTTTAATTCTTTCTTGACTCATGGTGTCTCTCTCCCGCACTGTAACAGCAAGATCCTTTAAGGTGTCATAATCAATAGTAATACAGAATGGTGTTCCTAAAGCATCATTCCGTCTGTATCTTTTGCCAATTGAATCCTTTTCATCATAGATACAGTTATATTGGGTTTTCAGTGAGTTAAATATTGTTTTTGCTTTTTCAGCCAAACCATCTTTTTTAACTAAAGGCAATATAGAAGCTTTGTTAGGAGCTAAACTATAGGGGAGAGATAATACAGTTCTTGAAGACCCATCTTCCAGTTCTTCTTCTTTAAGACTGTAGGCTAAAAGTGCTAAAAACATTCTGTCTAGACCAATGGATGTTTCAATAACATAAGGTATATAACTTTCATTTTTTTCTGGATCAAAGTATCTCAATTTTTTCTTTGATAAATCTTCGTGTTGTTTTAAATCAAAATCGGTTCTTGAATGAATTCCTTCTAATTCTTTAAACCCAAATGGAAATTTAAATTCAATATCGCTAGCTGCATCTGCATAGTGGGCAAGTTTAATATGGTCATGAAAACGTAATAATTCTTGTGGAATTCCGAGGGCTTTATGCCATTTCATTCTTTCTTTTTTCCAAAATTCATACCATTTTTCCTGGGTTCCAGGTGTAATGAAAAACTGCATTTCCATTTGCTCAAACTCTCTCATTCTGAATATAAACTGCCTGGCTATAATTTCATTTCTAAAGGCCTTGCCAATTTGAGCTATTCCGAAAGGAATTTTCTTTCTACCTGTTTTTTGAACATTAAGATAGTTAACAAAGATACCTTGAGCAGTTTCTGGTCTTAGAAAAATACTAGAAGATTCTCCTGAAACCGATCCAAGTTCAGTTTTAAACATTAAATTAAATTGCCTTACATCTGTCCAGTTTTTTGAGCCACTTAAAGGACATGTTATTCCAAGATTAATAATTAATTGATATATAGCATTTAAGTCATCATTTTTAAATGCCAATTCCATTTCTTCTTCTATCTTCTTTATTTCTTTATTTCTTCTTATAATATTTGGATTAGTAGCTTTGAATTCAGCTTCATTAAAATCTTCTCCAAATCTTTTTTTCCCTTTGATTAACTCTTTGTTGATTTTATTTTCAATTTTTTGAATATGGTCTTCAATTAATATGTCTGCTCTATATCTTTTTTTGGAATCTTTGTTATCAATTAATGGATCATTAAAAGCGTCAATATGTCCTGATGCTTTCCATGTATTAGGATGCATAAATATTGCTGAATCAATTCCTACTATATTTTCGTTCATTTGAACCATGGAACGCCACCAATATTTTTTGATATTATTTTTAAGTTCCACACCGTTTTGACCGTAGTCATAGGTAGCGCTTAAGCCGTCATAAATTTCACTGCTAGGAAATATGAATCCAAATTCTTTGGCATGGCTAATAATCTTTTTAAAATGTTCTTCATTCATTTGTAGAAATCTATATTTAAGACTTTACAAAAATAGAACTTCATTTGAAAGGGTTATATTTAAATATTAATATTTACATTGTTTTAATTTTTTATGATAGAAATTGATGATAAGATTCTTTCAAATGAACTTTTTGAAAAAAAGTTTGTATGTGATCTCCAAAAGTGTAAGGGAGCTTGTTGTGTTGAGGGTGATTCTGGTGCTCCATTAACATCAGAAGAAGTAAATAGTATTAGAAATCATATTAATCTCATAAAAGAAGAGATGTCTCCTTCAGGACTTTCTGCTATTGAAAATAAAGATTTTTATTATGTTGATGAAGATGGGGAAGAAGTTACCTCACTTGTTAATAATAAGGAATGTGTCTTTGTTTTTCGTGATCAAAATAATATTGCAAAATGCTCTATTGAATCAGCATATAGAAAAAACAAGATTAATTTCAATAAACCCATTAGTTGTCATTTATATCCAATAAGAGTTAGAAAGTATGAATCTTTCAAAGCAATAAATATTCATAACTGGCATATTTGTAAACCTGCTTGTGACTGTGGTAGCCAACTAAATATTCCTGTTTTTAAATTCTTAAAAGAAGCAATTATCAGGTCTTGGAGTAAAGAATTTTATGATCAATTAGAAGATATTTATCAGCAGTTTTTTCAAAAAACAACAACAGAATAATATTTTGAGATAGTATTCATTTTCAGCGATTAATTCCGTTAATATTTTTAACTTAAAATAATGTTGTTATTAACACTTAATTTTTAATAAAGAAATATCTTTTTTATTAAAATATTAATGATCTAAAATTATCTTTATATGGCTTAAATAATAGTTCTTTTTTTGCCATTAACATCAATCGTTTTGAATTTCAGTTAGTTAGCTAGTTGAATAATAAATTTGTTGAAAACTATTAAAAATGTTTCTTATTTTTTTTTGTTTGAAATAAGATTAATTCTAATTTTTGTAGACCGCTAAAACAATGTTTAGTTAGGTACCCAAAACGCATTATTTAATGTCAATTTATCAAAAAACTTATGTTTTTTGCTTGAGCTATTTTGCTTTAATAATTTATGTTTTTGACTAAAATTTTATAACTAATATGGATAAAAAGATTACTAAAAAAAAAGAAACAAAAGTTGATATAGATTTAAAAAAAGATCTTGATCCAAATATTACTGTCGAAGAGCCTATACTGAAAGAAAATCCCAACCGATTTGTTCTTTTTCCCATACAACACCCTGATATATGGGAGATGTACAAGAAGCAAGAAGCCAGTATTTGGACCGCTGAAGAATTAGACCTATCACCTGATTTATCCGATTGGGATACCAAACTTAATGATGATGAAAGGTTTTTTATCAAACACATTTTGGCATTTTTTGCTGCGTCAGACGGAATTGTTAATGAAAATTTGGCCGAGAATTTTTTGAGTGAAGTTCAATACACAGAAGCGAAGTTTTTCTATGGTTTTCAAGTGATGATGGAAAATATACATTCTGAAACTTACTCCTTACTTATTGATACCTATATCAAGGATACTAAAGAGAAAAATTATTTATTTAATGCAATTGAGACTTTCGAGCCCGTAAAGAAAAAAGCTGATTGGGCTATGCGATGGATAGACAATGGATCGTATGCAGAACGTTTAATTTCTTTCGCTGCCGTAGAAGGTATTTTCTTCTCTGGCTCTTTTTGCTCTATTTTTTGGCTCAAGAAAAGAGGCTTGATGCCAGGATTAACTTTTTCAAATGAATTAATTTCTAGAGACGAAGGATTACATTGTGATTTTGCATGTATGTTATACAATAACCATTTGGTAAATAAATTACCTAAGGAAGAAGTCCAAAAAATTATTGCAGATGCTGTTGAAATTGAAAAAGAATTTGTTACCGAATCTTTGCCGGTTAGATTAATAGGAATGAATGCAGATTTAATGTCTCAGTATATAGAATTTGTTGCTGACCGTTTACTTACTGAGCTGGGAAATGATAAAATTTATAACACTTCAAATCCATTCGACTTTATGGATATGATTAACCTTCAAGGAAAAACAAACTTTTTTGAAAAAAGAGTTGGGGAATACCAAAAAGCAGGTGTTTTAAATCAAGAAAACAATACCACATTTAGTTTAGACTCGGATTTTTAAACCTTTTATAATTAAGATATATGTATGTAGTAAAAAGAGATGGAAGAAGAGAAGCTGTAAAGTTTGATAAAATCACTGCCAGGATTAAAAAGCTGTGTTATGGCTTAAATCCTTTAGTTACACCAGAAAAAGTAGCTATGAAAGTCATCGAAGGGTTGTATGATGGTGTAACAACTAGTGAACTTGACAATCTAGCAGCTGAGGTCGCTGCAACTAATACTATCACACATCCAGATTATGCATTATTAGCTTCGCGAATTGCTGTTTCTAATTTGCATAAAAACACCAAAAAGTCTTTTTCAGATGTTGTTAAGGATTTGTACGAATATGTTGACCCTAAGACAGACAAAAAAGCGCCCTTAATTTCTGATGAAGTTTATGATATTATTATTAAAAATGCTGATATTTTAGATTCTACCATTATTTATGATAGAGATTTTAGATATGATTTTTTCGGATTCAAAACTTTAGAAAGATCCTATCTTTTAAAATTAAAAGGTGAAGTCGCAGAGAGGCCACAGCAAATGTTGATGAGAGTTGCAGTTGGTATACATAAAGATAATTTAGACGCTGCTATAGAAACTTACAATTATATGAGTGAAGGATGGTTTACTCATGCTACCCCAACTTTATTTAATTCTGGAACTCCTAAACCACAAATGTCTTCATGTTTTCTTTTGACTACTAAAGAAGATAGCATTCCTGGAATTTATGATACTTTAAAGCAATGTGCTCAAATTTCACAATCTGCTGGTGGTATAGGCCTTTCTATTCACGATATTAGGGCTACAGGATCTTATATTAAAGGAACTAATGGAACTTCTAACGGAATTGTTCCAATGTTAAGAGTTTTTAATGATACTGCAAGGTATGTCGATCAAGGTGGTGGAAAGAGAAAAGGATCTTTTGCGATTTATGTAGAGCCATGGCATGCAGATATTTTTGATTTTTTAGATCTGAGAAAAAATCATGGAAAAGAAGAACAGCGAGCAAGAGATTTATTTTATGCATTGTGGATTCCAGATTTATTTATGCAAAGAGTAGAAGAAAATGGCGATTGGACTTTAATGTGCCCCAATGAATGTCCAGGCTTAGCAGAGGTTCATGGTAAAGATTTTGAAAAGCTTTACAAAAAATATGAATCTGAGGGTAAAGGAAGAAAATCTATCAAGGCTCAAGAACTTTGGTTTAAAATTTTAGAAAGTCAAATAGAGACAGGAACCCCTTACATGTTATACAAGGATGCTGCTAATGAAAAATCAAATCAAAAGAACTTAGGTACGATAAAATCATCTAATTTATGTACAGAAATTATTGAATATACTGCTCCTGATGAAGTAGCCGTTTGTAATTTGGCCTCCATAGCACTACCTAAATTTGTCATTGATGGTAAGTTTGATCATGAAAAATTATTTAAAGTTGCATACAGAGTAACTAAAAATTTAGATAAAGTAATTGATGCTAATTATTACCCCGTTGCAGAAGCTAGAAATTCTAATATGAGACATCGCCCAATTGGAATAGGTGTTCAAGGACTAGCAGATACTTTTATTCTTTTGAGACAAGCTTTTGAATCACCAGAAGCCAAACAACTCAATAAAGATATTTTTGAAACTATTTATTATGCGGCTCTAACTGCTTCAAAAGATTTAGCTATTGAAAATGGTCCCTATGAATCTTATAAAGGTTCTCCAGTATCAAAAGGAATTTTACAATTTGATATGTGGAATGTAAAACCATCAGAAAGGTGGGAGTGGGATTTATTAAGAGATGAAATCAAAAAAA
>CEOC01167441.1_pt1 | contig 21640 bp, 17 predicted proteins | sample 356191 | NCBI WGS metagenome assembly CEOC01 (sample SAMEA2619952, study PRJEB7988) | marine metagenome | biome: marine biome (ENVO:00000447); feature: deep chlorophyll maximum layer (ENVO:xxxxxxxx); material: "saline water (ENVO:00002010), including plankton (ENVO:xxxxxxxx)" | depth 17 m
GGGACTGTGCAAACTGCTATTAATGCTTCTATAGAAAAGATAACATCGAGGGCTATTCTTTGGAAAACTAACAAGGAGGGGTGTGTGAACTTTCCACCTTTCTTGCCTCTCGCCTTATCTAGCATGCCTTCGGCTTCTACTGTGCCTACTGCGAGTTCTAGTTGTGCTTCTGGAACATTGTTTATTTGAAACTCTTCTCCGGTGCCTGTTTCCATGAGTATATCATAAACTGGTCCGGCTCTTGCATCTACAACATAAAAAGTCTCTAACGATAATATGCCTTCGGCTTCTGTAAGGCTGATTAAACCATCCACTAAGTCAGGATAGTTAGGGGCCTCTGCTTTAATTGTTGCTGCTCCTGATTTCAATGATACAGGGACACCTACCGTATATTTCATATTAGACATCGAAAGTAATTCCTTGCAAAAATAATTTACCGCTTCGTCCATGTCGTCCTTACCATATGCTTTTTCCACTAAATCCATGATTTTAGATGGAGATGGAACTTGCGGATACTGTGCCCTTAGTTCTAGATATTCCTGATTAAGTGTTATCGCTTTTCCTATATTGAATAGTAACGGATTTCCATTTATTTCTTCATCTGCGGTTATTCCATATAGGGCGCTTGCGTCGAAGGTATCTTCTAGGGCTTTTGGTAGTTTTTCTCTATCAAACATGATAGTTTCCATCATTAACAATACACTCTCTGCTAGGGCTTTTCCTAGAACATCATTAATATTCTTATATGCATAATTAGTGATAGCCATAGTCCCTAGACTAGGTAAGTGAAATTTAGAAGCGGAACTACCGAATGCTAACTCTCGAATAAACCACTCTGTTTCTGAGGGGGCTATTCCTGTTGTTCCCATAGAACCGTGAAGCATGTCAAAGTTTTCTTTTAGCATTTGCGAATTTAGGTAATTTAAATCTGTCATTGACTTTATGTCTGGTGGTGTGGGTAATAGTGGTGGTTTGGGTGCTGGGTCTGGTGTTATCGCTTTATACCGAAGTTGTGTTGTTGGAAAAGGAGTTTTGAGATATTCTGGGGCGACATCCGCTTCCGTTGGAGCCATACATAGTCGATAATCTCCATAGACATGATAATGAATCAAGTCGAGTGCCGTCATTTGCCCTGCCTTGACTACATCTACTTTTGCTCTAACTGCCAAGTCCTGTGATGCGAATATACCATAGTGAAGTTCAATATGGTCTCGTAAGTTCTTTGACAACTTGACTGCCTTCTCTACTGCTCCATCCGATACTCCTTCCGGATATACTATCGGTGAAACAACATCGTCAAGTCTAGCCATGCCTATCACTTTCTACGAACCAGGCCGAGGTTATCAAGTTGCGGTCCTGCTCCGAAGAAACTAACATAAGGAATAGCATTCAATCTCGACGGCTTGGATGCAATATATCCTGCAAGCAAAACTGCAGAAACTAAAACTGTGTTCCTAATTTGTTTTTTATTATAGTTAGATCTTTTAGCCATCTGTTTGTAGACGGGGTTATTCGTATCAAAAGGGTTCCATATATCTGCCATTATTCTTTCCTCCAGTTTAGAAGACGGCTTTAGCCTCTTCATATGTTCTATAGACAAGTCCCTTACCAGGGATAAGTTGCCTATCGTTTGGAATATTTCTTCTTTCTTCGTATGCATCCACGGCTCCGTGAATTAAAATTAATGCGTATAATGCCGTGGAAAGAGCGTCGAATCTATTCCATGTTTTATCCTTCAATCCAAAGTTTGCTTTGCTCGCTATTTTACTAGCGCCGCCTAACATTTGGTAGTCGCCTAACATCTGGATTCCTTTACGGGTCATTACCCCTGCAATTAAAAGTGTCGAAGCATAGTCGATTTGGTCCCAGTTTCGGCTAGTGAGGCCGAATAGTGGTTTGTAATCTTTTTTAGCCATTCTATCACCTTAGTCGTAAATCCAGGCTATGCCATCTTCGTCGGTCTTAATCTTCCATGTGCCGCCAGTAATAATTAACATCGGTTTGCCTTTATCAGGGATGGTGGCATAAAGTTTCGGGAAGTCGCCATTCTTGGTTTCTTCATTGAAAGTGTGTCGGTATTTTTGAGAAGAACTTCCTGTTTCTTTTCCTGACATGTAGCCGATTTCCCAGCATCCTCCTTCTCCAACTTGATACCAAACATCGCCTATGTCGATTGATTTAGTCTCTGTCTTAGCGGGGTCTTTACCGTTCATATGTTTGTAAAGTTTCTTGGCTTTTTCGATTTTACCTTTTGGCGGGTTCGATCGAGGATTATCTGCAACATAACTTATGGCATCTGCAAGACTATCGGCTTTATCTGCCGTGACAGACATTTTGCTCTTCCACCATTCAGGGACTTCTAAGCCCTCATAATAAGTTTCTTCGATTCTATCTGCGGCTTTTCCCAATGTATCTACATCGCGGGGAACCATATAGTCGGAAGAGTATTCTTCTCCAGTTCTTCTAGGACTCATCAATATATAATCACCTGCTGGATGTAAATAGACATCTGGGATAGACTTCAACATCTCTCTCGCTTTCTTTTCGCTAGTGCCTTTCGGGAACGCTTTCATCAATGGTTTAAGACCCGATGCTCCTCCTTCGTCAATTAGAATATCCTTTACTTTCGTTGCATGTCCAGGATTATATTTACCTCTATATCCTCCAGCAAATGCCGCCTTTGCTTGGTTATGGGCTTTCTTGCGAGCCTTCTCTCTAGAGGTCTTACTGCCTGTTTTGTAATAATATTTCTGGTTCTTGCCCCAACGATAATAACTTCCTTTGCTATCACTGCCACGCTTTATTGGATTTCCTCTTGCGCTTTGCTCCCAAGCGCCACAATACCAATCTGCGACAACATAAACGGGTTCGCCTTTAATTTCGGTCCACTTCTTACACTTTGCAGACTGTTGGCACATATAGACACAAGTTCCACACATCTTCATTCCAGGTCCAGGTTCGGTTTGTATCTTGGTTCCTTTAATTGACTCATATGCCATCTCAAGACTTCTTTTTGAATACATTGCTGGATTGTTAGAATATTGTTCTTCTGCATCTCTCCTATCCATTTCTTCTGCTAGTAGTTCAGAAGCATAATTGACATTATCTGTCCCTACAACATGTAAATCTCCTTTTGTTTCCATGACATGCGGCCTTCTTCGGCCATTACTTTTTACTCCCTTTATCATGTCATAGTATTCTTTAACAGAGGCATAAACTCCTGGAACATCGGCTTTTACTGCTGCTGCAAGGTTCTCTGGTTGGTCGTCAAAGAAAAGTCTAACATCGTATTGTGATTGAAGAGTCTTAATTACATCGGCTTTATACAAAGGAGTTTTCTGACCCATGGAACGCTTACAGAATAGTAAGTCTTCCCCTGCTCCGTTTTGGAACAATGGGAATCTTTTTTCTTCTAACTGATACTTGGTGGCTTCATAATAAGTAAATGGCCGTGCTGTGCAATATGCAATAACATATCCTTTCTGCATAAGGTGTTCTATCAAGTCTAAACTATTGGGCATCACTCGATCTTTAAGGAGTCGATCTTCTTTATACAAGAATTCTCCTCGCTTTTTCCATCCGCCCTTGCCTTTAGGGGCGCCATCCTTATCTATGACTCCTGCTCGACGAGCGTCGATGAATCGTTGCTCTGGGTCGAGAATAGTGTTATCAATATCAAAGATAGCCATCTTGCGGTTAGCAAAGTCGGCACTTGTTATTGGATTGTTTCTTACAGGGTTCATTTTGTGATTACAAGTCTGGCAGTTTTTCATGCCGCTAGGGTTGCTACACCCACACTTGTTACAATAAACTACGCCTCTCATAGACTATCGCAGGTCTACCTTCTTTATGGGCTTGTTGGTTATTTCCTTGCCTTTCGTCTACGGCGGGGGTTCGCCCAACTCACACTATCTCCTAAAGTATCTAAGGCTTTTTCTGATGCTGACCTAGGCTGTGGCGGTGGCAGTGGTGGTGGTAATATTGGTGGTGGGATTCTAGGCTGTAGGCCTGGTGCCCTACTTGCGGCTTCTTTCACTCCCTTCTTGGCCTTTTTCGCTCCTTTCTTAGCAAGTGCTCCCAAACCAACTGCATACTGAGTTGCCCTATCCAGATAGTCGGCCCGTCCCTTTTTCAACATCTCTGAAACATCTTCCGGAGACCCGGGCCTTCCTTCAGCGTAAAGTTGTTGTGACAAAAACGCTTCTGGTGTAGGTGTTGCTGTAATAACTGTCCCTGCTGCTGATAGTGCTGCTGGTTTCGGCATCAACATTGTTTCGGAGAGTATGCTCATATCTCGTTTTGCGGTAGTTATTTGCCTATCGAACTTATTGTTAATAGAGTTCACCTGCTCATAAGATGCATTTACTAACTCTATTGCTCTCTCTTTATATGCTAATAGATATTTACTTATTACTACTGGAGATACACTAGTAGGAGGAATGGGTATTTGGTTATTGTCAGGATAGAACTTTTGATCTAAAACTATTATGTCACTAAATGCTCTAGTTAAGCCCCTTCTTACGACACCTGCGCCATCTACTTTGTTTAATTTATTTAGGTCCGACTCTGACTCTGCTACTCTACATGCGAAGGTTGTGAAATTTATCATTCCCTTTAGAAGGTCCGTTCCCCACTCACGACTGTGGTATTGACTGTCACTATTGATTTTCTCCACGCTATTTAGTGCAGAGGTAAAGTTATCTATCGACTTTTTTAAATCGTCTGTATCACTAATTACTTCAATATATTCTCTAGTAATGGTAATTAAGTTCACAACATCGCTTGTAAATTGAAGTGTCGCTTCAGAATCTATCAAATCTACTAACTCGTTTGATTCTTTCTCCAAAGCCTCTTTAACATAGTCGCATTCTTTTTCCATGAACTCTAGAGCACGCTTCACATCGTCTATTTGATACTGATATTGTCTCATTTTAGTTTTCTGAAAAGGGGCTTTACTATCCAACAACTCTTTATTGGGGTTATCGCCAAAACTAAACGCTCCAGGAACTCCAGATGTTAATCCAGATAACTCTCCTTCAATTATACTAACTGTAGAACTAGCGATTCTTTGGTATGCTTTAACGGCTTCTTGTTGAAATTCGCCAACAAGTTTCTCTAGTTCTGCGGCAGACACCTGTGGCTTAAAGTCCTTTAGTTTCGCTAAAGTTTCTCTAAGAGTCTCCCTTTTTCCCTGGTTAGCGGCTTGTTTGTCGACTATTCCTTCTAAGACCGTTGCCATTGTGTAATCGAGCGGAACTTCGTTCACTCCCTTAACGATTTCTTGGTTTCTAAGTAGCGCCAATAGTTGCCTTTCGTCCATCATTTTTCACCTCACAGTTTATTTATTTCGGCTTCCATAGTAGTTATAACTTTATCACATAGATTTCTAACTAATGGGTCTGTCACGCTTGTAACGATTGTTGTTCTAAGTGTCGCTGCTTTTCTTAAAGAATCGGGCTTCTTTGTGGTATCGGCTTTTGCTTCATCATAGTATAAGTCCATGAGTGCTTGAACTGTTGCCAAGTAAGTTACCGATGCTTCGGCTGTGGTTGGGCTTATTGCTCCTGAGTTAATGGCTTTAACAAAGTCTTGATATCTAGTAGTTGCTGCGTTTGTTCTCTTAACTCCAAAGATAGAAGTCATTAGTGCTGTGGGCGCTGCAATAGAAGCACCATCATCGAATAGAGTCTTAATAGAATAATCAATCATGATTAATGCAAATGTTAAATCATCGTTAGTCATGGTATAATCATACTTACCTTTAGCCAATTCGATTACATCGTAAAGTAGTTCTATAACTGACTTTCCTAGTTCGCTATTTGAGTTTAATGTGTGCTGTCCTTCTGGTCTCCAGTGGGTGAATATAAATTCTGTGAACTTATCGTTACTAACTTTCGCTGCTGCGGCATCGCTAGTAGATACGCCTTTTGATGTCAAAAATGTCTCTTTATCGGTGTCGGACTTTGGTAGTTCGTCTTTATAATCCTTGTAAGTGATTGGTTTATACTTGTCACTAATCAGTGTGCTTTTATCGGTTAGCCCTTGCAGAATATTTATATTCACCTTAGACTTTAAGTTATTACTAGGATCTCTAATATCTACAATCTCTGGGAGTGCCTCTAAGAAAGCATCCATGATAGCATACATTAGTAGGGGAGGCCATCCTTTCGGCGGTGAAGGATAATATCCTCCCATATCTCTAAGGAAAATAAACTTGGAAGGATTGGTGGTTTTTATTGCTGAGAATCTAAACTCATCTAGATTCAATGCTTCCACGATATATGCGATAAGTTGCTCATCGTCTGGAACTTTGCCCCTAGACAATTTTGCCTTTGCTTCCTGTGAATCTCCTGCCATGTCTTTGTAAATTGTCGGGGCAAATCTACTGAGGAAGGGTATCTCTTGAAGAATAGTTTTCCATATTCCTCTATTAACCATGACTCTATTTTGGATTAACTTTGCTTCTTTTTTACTAAGTTTTAGTTGCTTACCACTAGTATCTAGATTATTAGGGAATCTCTTTGCTATTCCTAATAGAGTATCTATCTCTTTAGAGTTTAATAGACTCATAGCACGGATTGGGTAAATGAACTCTGTTGTTGCTGCCAAAGCATATTCACGGCCTTTGTAAAAGTCTTCTGCTTTTGTGGGCATAAGATACATTAGTTTTCCAAAACTATTAGCGAAATCTTTCTTTTCTTCGCTATCGAATCCTGCGCTTATTTTGTTAATGGTTCTAATCGCTCCTCGGTTTCCTGAAGCGATAGCCAAGAATGGTGCTAAAACTTCTTTTACGAACTGCTCAAGCCGTGCCTGAGTTAAATCATACTTAGCACTAATTTTAGACTCCCCAACTATTTGTGACTGTTGTGTGACATCCGTGATTCCGTGATCATTCAAATATCTGTGAATCATAATCTCCGAATCATACATTTCCTTTGGTGCATCGGCGAGGAAAGGAGTTTTGCCTCCTGGATTAGTTCTTGGAACCGCCGAGTAAGCATAGAGCAGTCCAGCGGTTGTGGGAGAAATTTCGTCGGCGGTTGAACGCTTGCTTAGAAGAATCGTTAGTGTATTTACTGCTCCAAAGATTCCTTCTTGGGCTACCATTCGCTCGACCAATGCTGGGTCTAAGTCTCTCGGCAAAAGTTGATTTGAGAAGTTTCCACTTCTAGCAAAGTCTGGAGAAGGAGTGAAATCTGTCGGTAGCGGTAATGAAGGATTATTTCTAACTCCGCTACGGCCACTAACGATGCTAACTACTATTTCGGCATCTGTGGGATTTGGCCTAACTAAATCACTAAGAGTCATTGGGTTTCCTACCGAATCGACTAACTTATAATCAGAAGTTCCGCCAGGATTCGACCTAGCCATTTTAGACTTGACCCACTTATGAGCATCAAGAAGAGAGCCACCATTAAGGGAACTTGGAACCGTCACTCGCATGAATATCACCGGCTAGCCTTCGCCTTACCGGTCTTGCGACGGACACCATCGTAATAAGAACCTCGCTCGGTCTTGTCTATAATAAAGCGATAATATGTTCCTTTAACAGATGCCATCTTAGGCATACCGTAAGTATCTACAATCTTTTGCCATGTTGCTTGTAGTTTTTTATCTCCTTTCTTCATACCGATTGTTTTGTAGCCTTTGGTTGGGTGTGTAACTGGCTTAAAGTGTGAGATAGGCAAACGAATGCGGAAAGGTGCATCTTCTCCGGTTGCCTTTAGTTTTCCAACTTGAACAAGTTTGATTCCTGGGAAGTGCTTGTTAAGTCCTTTAGTCCACTTTGAGGTATCTTTGGACTGACCGTGCTTTTCTTCTCCAGATCCTCGCTTCATAGTTAGTTGCGACTTAGGATGGATTTCCATGAAAAGGAATTTTCCTCGACCTACAGGATTGGCCTTAACCGCTTGTTGAATTTGCTTTCTCTTGTCTCGTTGCTTCTTATCTTCAAAGGTCTTTGTTCCTTTGTCCACGAATGTGCTATAATCTTCGAGCGCCCATTTGTTATTTTGTATCCTAAGCACTCCGATAGGCACAGGGTCAAAATAAGACTTATGGACAATTAACTGTGTTCCACCATAGTTAGAGTCTAACTTTTTCTTAGGTAGGGTTCCTTTCTTAAGTTCTGTAGAAATATCTCCCTTGCCTTTCTTGTCGATGCTAACAAAAGCCATATTGCCTTCTTTAAATTTATCGTCTAGGCCCGCTAATCCGCTATCTTTACCTGCTGCGGTGATTCTAAAAATTTCTCCTGCTTCAAACTTAACCTTTGCAGACGACTCTCCTCTTTCTACATGGTGAGCAAGTGCTAACTTAGTAGACATAGGCTTGTAGTTAAACGGATGAGCCATTAGAACATCGAGAATGCTTCGGCAGGTTCGGGTATCTCCGACTTGATATGCAGAAACACACTTTCGCATCAACATATCTGCTTCGATTGCTTGGTCTTGCGAAGCGGTAGTTTGGAATGCGTAGGATTTTCCTCCAGCGATGTTTGCTTGCATTTCTTGAATCATTTCGACATGTGCAGCGCTTAGAGGGATATATCGAGAACGGAAATCCATGAAGACTCTATCCCCTTCATCATTATGCATAGCGTTAAGAGTATAATAGTTGTAAGTATTGAATCTAATAGACTTAAGGATATCTAATGCTAGGCTAAACATCTTCTCATACCTATGGCTAGAGAAGTCGGAACCTTTCATGGCGTTTGGTGCTTTTGCAGTCATTAAATCGTAAGCAATTTGCCCTTTAGCAAACTCCGAGTTAATATCTGCACCTTGGTTAATACGGCGACGGAAGGCGCGGTGACTAGGGTCACTCTCCCATTCCTTAACAAATCCATAAATCGAGAGTTGATCTTGTGGAGAGACCTCTGCACTAAGTTCTGCAGAAATATCGAGTGGGTTCATGTTACGAATATAATCATACCAGTTCTCTGCGGTTGCAAGCATTAGCATTTCTGAGTAAGGTCTAACGGATGTGTTCGCTTCAAACTTACCAACTAATGCACCGATATTAGTGAGTTTCTTGGCTAGCGCTCGTGTTCTTCCGAATGCTTGGATTCTTTTGCTACTATCAATGGCAGATTGTAGTCGCAAGTTTCTCCAAGAGATAGCGCCCGATGATGGAGGATTTCTCCCTACTTCTCCAAACTCGTCGGCGGGAGTCATGTTATCATACATTTCGCCCATACCAGTTTCGTCTTGCATAAAGTAGTCAGGGACGGTTGTTGTCTTGTCGGGGTCATTAGTCCGTGGATTATTATAAACGACTTTTGTTAGAACTCCGCCAGGGTTAGTTCTAGTGGTTGTTTGATAAACCGTATAGTTAGGGTTTTTTTCAACTGCTGCATATTCTCCTTCTGGAACATCAACTGTTTCGCCTGTCGGTGCTGTAAACATCATACTAATTTCTCCTTTTGTTTTGGTTGCGGGCGGTTAATGTATAGGGTAAGTCCGACGCCTAAAACGGCAGTCACGAGAAACCCACTTCCTACCCAATTAAAGAACTTCCTAAACCCACCTTTATCTTGATAGATATAGGCATCGGCATTGATTTTAGGTTCCCCCTCTACTTGGGCGGAACCTAGTCCTCTAAAGGGCGACCACCTCCAGAATAGCCTGCAAAGCCTGGGGGTTTAGTTTTGAATGCGGATTTTGGTTTCGCTGTCATGGGTGTAATTCCTGCTCCTAATGAAGAACCAGAAGAATATCTTTTACTAGAACTACGGCGACCAGTGTTACCAAAGTAGCCTTGTAGTGTCTGCATCTTAGTTGTCGCATTGATTCTTATGTTTTCTAGGAGTTTTAGTTTCCCGTCAATAACTTGTAGTTTCTGTGCCCTAATTGCTTTATCATAAACAAGATAGTTTGATTTGGTTAATTCATTAATCAAACCTTTAACTTCGGAAGCGATTGATCTCCACATAGCGCTTTGAGCCTTTTCCAAGCCCCTATCTGCTGATACAAGTGATATCTCTAGTTCCTGTAGTTTAGTCATACGCCCTGCGGCAAGATTTTGAATGGATGCTGATAAGGTTGCCTTAACTGCTGTCTCTAATTCCTTCTCTATTTTCATAAGATTGTTAGAAACTTGGACACGCATATTTTCTGCATTTCCAGGAGAAGGATCGTGCATGTATGCTTGTCTAACAGCATCCAACACTTTAGACATATCAGTATCTAGTTTATTTCGTAGTGCTTTGGGCATATTTGCAACATTGTCACCATAAACTCGTGCAATCCTATCTATCTCTGCACCAGCCATAGTAATAACTTCATTCCATAGTGGTGAGTCGGCTGGTGTCATGCTATGAACAGAGCCTAACATACCATTGAGTTGCACTTGCTGCTTTTGGACAATGCTTTGAATTTCCCTTGAAATAGAGTTCACGGTGTCGTCTGCTTCTGATCGAAGCATACCTTCTGTGGTGTCTGGTAGCGTGAAGGTATCGTTTGCCATCTTCACAAAGTCATTAAGAATATTTTGAATCGTATTTAGTTTAGAAGTTCCCATAGCAACCTCTAAGTCATTGTTACGGAGTAACATCCTAACACGGTCACTAGTCTCCGCGATTATGTCATTTACTATACCTGCATGGACCGCCATTATATCACCCGATGCATCATGTCTTTATGAGATTGTTCCTTAATCACTAGGTTTAGGTTTGGCAAATAAACCAGCGATTGCTCCCCCTGTCTTGTCTTTAGCCTCTGCCTTTGCTTTGATAATCGTGGCTTTCCGTTTTCCTGTTGCGGTAATCATCTTAGCAAGACCTGAGCCTCCACCAGACAATGCGGCATATGTGAGTGCGGCTATCCCGCCTATTGCGAAAACACTCATTCCTGCTCCCATCAACATTTGACCAGCACTTAAGTCATCTACTTCTTCTAAGAAATTAACTGTGAATGCTCCTGCCGCTGTCCCTGTTCCTCCTCCCACGGTCTTCATAGCATCAGCAATGCTAACATTTCCAAGTCCACTTAATCCAGCAAATCCAATAAAAGGAGTTTCTTCCTCTTCTTCTCCTGGCATTGGTAATGGCATCATATTAACATCAAAGTCATCATTAGTATATGCAGCACCATTAAGTGTTCCCCATTTCTCAGTAACATCTTCAACATAGAAGTTTGATTGATTAGAAAACCCTGCAATTACTGGTGGTTGGGTTTCTGGTTTTAACACTACATCTTTGTTACCAAACTTGTAGTTTGCTTTGAACCAGTCATTAGTATATCGCACCATTCTAGGGTCTTTTACTTTAGGAGTTCCTTTATTGGCATCATTTATGATTTGCCTCTCTTGTGCATTTAACGCTTCAATTTCGGATACATCTATTGCATCGTAGTCCATATCATTGATTGCTAACTGCATATCTTTTGTATAGCCTTCTTCTTCATTCACTAACTGTTGTTGTGTCTCGGCGACTACATCCCACTTCTGCTGCATTAACTTGTTAAAAGGAGTTCTTGTCAAAATATGTATTTGTTGCTCTGGGTTGTTGGGGTCAGAAATAGCATAGGGTCGCCCCTCGATTTGTTGTAACTTTCCTGCGTCGTCATAGTCAAGATACGGTCCATGATAGTATTTTGGTAGTTTAAACCAAGCAATAGAGAATGGGAAGGAATATGTTTCTCCCATGCTTCCTTTGATTAGATACTTTGTGGGGTCTTTGGGGTCGTGACCAGTTAATCCCGCCTTGCTAAACCAAGAAACATTCAATTCTGTGCCATCGAAAATCTCTTGGAATGTTTTCCTTAATACCTCTTCTCCTTTGACATTAATCTTGTCTCTCAAATCGTTAGTAGTGATATGCCCAACTAGTTCTAAGAAGTCTGCTGATTCTGTTCCTTCCCTTCCCGAATAGGTTCTCGGTTTCTGGGCATTCGGCGGCGCAATTGAAAGCCTAACATACTCTGGACTGTCGCCAGGTGGTATTTCGTTTCCAAAGTCAGGTCGCTCGTTTTCGGGAATACCGTTTTTCCAATATCTTGTGCTTAAAATAGTATTAGTGCTAGTCATTGTTCCTAGTGCTTTTCCTATAACGACTACTACGCTATCTGGTTTCATCTCTCCTTCTACATAATATGAAAAGTCTATTTCCGGATTATCTAAATATGTGAATTTGGCGGGGTCTGCAACATGAATGCTAAATGCTTTCAAGGTGTCCATTGACCCTGAGCCTGACTGGTGAAAGAATCCTGCTCTATTGTGAGATGGTGGGTCACAATAAAGAACGGCCTTAATGCTTCTTTTTCCTGAGAATTGTTTTCCTCCGATAGTTTGAGTGAATGACGCTCTCTCCTCTGTAGTCGAATCTTTACCCTCTATTCTACCTAGTAGGTTATATTGTATATTATTGCTAGCACTACGAGAGAAACTTGGATAGGCTTTTGCGATAACATCTCTTTCATAACTATAATCCGGGAAACCGTTTTTTATTCCTCTTTGAATCGCGGAGGCGTCAGATTTCGGGTCTAATTGTCGTGGGACTCTAAAAACGAATTTTATCTTGCCTTTACTATCTGTAGTAAAGTCAAATGGTGGATGTGGTCTTGGCTGCGACCATGTTTTAGTTTTAGGGTTATACCATTCTACATTCATAGCATAATCCTTTTTGTTGAAGGTCTTTCCGTCACTTTTGAATGTGGGCTTAACAAGATCATCTTTATCGAGTTTGTAAGGTATTGCACTTGCAGTCGGATTGGTAACGACTAACCCTTCTTTGTCTTTAGGGGGCTCGAATGTGTCTCGATCGCCACCGTCACCTTTTCCGTAAAAGACGGAATGATCTACTAAGAACACCTTATTTCCTTTCATTGTTACATTATCAGCAAAATGCCAGTTACTATTTCCTCCTGCTGGGGCGAGGATTACTCCCGCGGCGTTTACCAATGAAGGATCATCTATAAAGTCCTGAGTCGCTTGAATTGTGTCTGCGATAAATTTGGTTCCCGGCATCGCTGATGCGGTGTTCTTTACATCGCTCCAAGTAGGCCACCCTAGACTACTATGTTGTGGACCTGCTCCTAGTGTGTCCGCTATTTTTGCTATGCCTTGCGGATTGTCGTGAACAAAGTATTGCATAACCATACAGATAGGGACTCCCGCTGGCATTCCTCTTTTGAGATTTTCCATAGCGTCATAGCCTTTCATCGTTCCATCTGGATAGTATGTCATTTGATATGTTGAACCTCTAAAGGCATAATATCCACTATTGTCCGAAACATATAGTGGTCCCGCGTCGCCTGCTTCGCCTTTTCCTTTTGAAAGGTTGAATGTTTCTGGCTTTCCAGAGAACCCATGCTTATGCCAGCGATGTTTGCTAAGTTTTCCCGACCAAATATTCTTTACTCCCGATACTGTTTTAATGTCTTCGTCATCAGCCCTCTTGATAAAACCAGGGTGATAATCATCCGTCATTCCTGAATGACCTGAGCCTAGACCTGCGTAACCTCCAAGAGATTGCGTATAGTATGAGTTTTTAGTTTCACTCAACAACAACATGTTACTAGAAAGACCTTTCTTTTCTCGATTAGAAAGGAATCTTGTATTGATCCTTGCATCTGCCTTTCCTCCAACAACGAATCTAAACTTTGGAAGTTCAGCAAAAGGAATTTGAACTGAGGCAAAGTGTTCTCCAGCGCTAACTCTTCTAACGAATAGCCAGCAATCGTTGCCAGTAGTATCGTTAAAAACTGCCCCGATTATTGCCTTTCCTTGTCCAGACACTTGAAGTCTAAAGAGGCAATCTCTATTTCGTAGTGCGGGGAACTTCTTTCCTAGCCACTTTCCGTTATGCCATATTGGTATTTCCCTTTTATCGTAATAAATTGAAGCACTAACAATGCGAAGTTTTGGCATGACTTCGCCTGGCGACAACGGAAGTTTTTGATGCGATGCACCTAAACCTCCGAGGTTTCCAATTGCTCTTGCTCTTCTCGATACCGTCATTTCAACAACCTTTGCATGGAGTTTCTTGTCTTAGACAATCCTCCAGCAAGGTTAGAAACCGGTTCGGGTGTTCTTTTAACTTGGCGAGGACTTGCGTGACTACGATGTGGCCTAATCATGTTGGGGTTATCAAAGTTAATCCTTGCCCCTACTCTTTTACGCATGAGTGCTGTGTCTCTAAGTGCTCTCGATCGACTTTGAATTAGATGATTGGGCATACCTGCGAAGCCTGCAAAGTCTGAAACTCTTATGGTTTTACTTTTCTGTCTCTTAACAGTGACTCCTCTTTGTTCATTCCACTCTATGAAAGGCATTATGTGTAACATTGATCTTGGCCCGTAAAACTGACCATTGTAGATGACATAAAATCCACCTGTCCTAGTTCTATCAGTCTTTCCGAAAGTTGGTCCGTAGGCTCTTGCGTGGGGGTTATCACTTTGTTTTGCTCCAGACTTTTCAGCAGACGATGTGGCGTCAGAACTTGATGAGATTTTATTAAGGATTGAGGAAACCGTGTCTTTTACTTTATCTCCTGCGGACTTTACTGTTTCCTTTACTTGTTGCTCAACAGGCTTTTTCACCTTTGCGGGGAGTGGCTTATTTGCCGTCCAACTGCTTCTTGCATTGTCTTGCATCACTCTTCGCATAAAAGAGTTAGGTGCTTTACCGTTGCGGGCTACAAAGTTGTCGAGGAATCGGGTATAGTAATCTGCTTCAACAAAGCCTCTTGCATTTGTTCCGTCAGGTGTAGCCTGTGGAGGTTTCTTTCCATCGGCTCTATCATTACCTCGTGAAGTAAAACCTGCTCGATCATCTTCTGTCCAACTAGTAGATTGTTGATATGCTTGTTGTCGCTTATCTGGACTTGCTCTTTCAAAACTAATATCTCCGCCATCGAATATATTCGGGCCGGTTGCGCGATTTACTTTGTCTTCGGCGTAAGGGTTGTATTTGTTTGCTGGCTTCCCCTTTCTTGGGACAACTTTTTGTCGTCGTGGCGGGGGAGATAGGCGACCCGTAGGAACTCTTTTTGAAGCCTTATATCTTTGGAGTTCATCAATTTCGGATTGCTTGAACCTAATTCTCATAGCACCTTCGCTACGAGAAAGGACATTATTTCTAATCTTTTGATTAATGATGTCAATATCTCTCGCCAACTTATTCTGGCGCCTAGTAACTAACATTGATTCATCTGCACTATATGGCAGTCTAACTGGCATTGGTCCTCCTAACATCATTCCACTCTCCCGATAACAAATAGTGCTGTAAGTAATCCTACCCCTACTGCAAATGCTCTACTAGTCCCCTCTCCTACTGATGGGAAACCATTCATACCATTAACACTTGGGGTAGCAAATCTACTTGCGTTGTCTACTATACTAAAGATTCCTTTTGCATGATCTCTAACTTGTGTAACTGGTGATAACTCATAGTCTCTTAGTTTTGACTTTAAGGCATTTCTCTCCCGTATGCTATCTTGCCTTGTTTTAAGTGCGTCTGCATTAAGTTTATTGACTTGATTCTGTAACTTTCTTATTTCGGCGTGAGTATGTCCTCGTGTTGGTTGAGGGAATAGTCTTCCTCTATTTTGGAAAGAAAATTGTCCATGCTTAACACGGTTCATGAATGAAGGGTATGTTGGACTCATGGCTTTCCACTTTTGTTTTGTGGGCCTAGGTTGTAACTTTCTCATAGTAGGTTTAGGTAACATTAGTCTAGGTGCTCTAAATGATACTCTCATATTCCTACTATATGTTCTAGGGATTGCTGTTGGCATTCTTATAGAAGTTCGTGGTGAAGGTCTTGGTGAAGGTCTTGGTGAAGGTCTAATTTGTGCCGGTGGTGCTGGAGATGGTGCTGGGGGTCTAGGAGTTGGAGAAGGCGTAACTTCTACTATAGGTAGAGGTATTATATTTACTGGTGGAGCAGGTTGCTGTTGTTGGCGATCTGCTTCCTCTGCTAATCTTCGTGCTTCTTCTTGTTTGCGATTCGCTTCGTCTCTTCTCGCTTCTTCTTCCGCTATTTTTCTTCGTCGTTCTTCCTCTTGTCGCTGACGCTCTTGCTCTCGCTCTAGGAGTTCCCGCTCGCGTGGGTCTTCACTAACTGTGCCAGTGTTGGGGTTTTGGCCTGGTTCAATAACCCGACCTCTATCGTCTCGGTTTGGTGGAACTGTGACTACGGGTGGAGAAGGAGCAGGTTTGAAAGATGGTGGTCTTTGAACTATCGGCTTTTTATTTTTAACCGGTTCTACGACCTTGAATAATTCTGCAACTTTGTTCGATTTTTGCTTGGTGGAAAGATTTTTGTTATTATTGACAACTTTGACGGTCTCCGCAACTATAGGATTAACGGCTGCTGGCCTAGTGGCGGCTGATGCCGTTGAACTAGTAGTGGTTGCTTTAGCAGTAGTAGAAGATGCGCCCCTAGCAGTAGTGCTCGCTGTGGGGAACCCAAAGTTGCGGTATCTTCTCATTTACTCTCCCCCTTATTTGCGGGAGAGGAAGTAGACAAGAGCCAAACCCGCGCCAATCATCATGGCATTATTTGAAAGAACAAATCCTTCGCTTGCAGTGACTTGATTCGCCATCATTGTTTGTGCGTTAGAAGAAGGATCTGCTTCTACTGCTGCTTCTGCTTCTGCTCCTTGTAGATAATGTCCATTTAGATAAGCATCAATTAGTTCATCATCATCACTACCTGTTGCACCGTAGAAACCATTGACTGGCAAATCTCCTTGTGCTTTTTCATCGTCGCCATACCATCCACTTCCAATGCCGAAGAATCCTTCGTATCTTGGTGTAGGTTTTCTTCCCTTGTATCCAGCGTGACTATATCCATAGTAACCGGATCTAGATGGGTGTTCGAATTCAGGCGTCTTCGGTAGTGCGCCAACTCGACGCTGCAGTCCAATATTCATACTAGGCATATTTTTTCCCTCATTTGTAATAGCGGTTAAACAATGTTAGCGCTAACAGCCCCACGGCCATCCCACTAAAAAGAATTCCCCATGTTTCACCAGTTTTCCATGAAATATCTCCCATGTTTTGATACTCCGGTCCTTGAAGTATTTTGTAAGCATCTTGTGACTTAGGTATATTCATTATCTCCCACCTCTTTTCATAACTTTATTCATCATTTTTAAGAAAGGATGCTTATCGATAAGTTGTGGTAAGAATCCTCCACGATTCGCTAAATGATGTGCTTCGTTAAATGATTGGTCTTTCGACTTGATATGGAAATCTCTTTCCATAATCGTATGCATAACATCAATATGAGCAGGGTCAGTGTTTGGTGGATGTTTATCTGCTATTTCTTGTCTAGACATATTATGATTACCTAGACCCATTAGTCCTGCTATACCTCTAATAGATTTCTTCATAATAGGTGCTCTAACAGTTTTAGCATTAGCCATTAGAGGATATACTTTTGAAATAGGGACTGATTCTCCTAGTTTAAATTGTGGATAAATAAGTTCGCAAGGAATCCAGTTTTTACCAAACTCCTTTGTTGGACCGAAAGTTTTCGTCACTAGCATAACATGGTTGAATACCCCGTCATTATTAGAATCAACAATAAGTGCTCCGACAGGGTAGCCTAATGTTCCTAACAATGCTCCACCTAGGATTACAAAATCATCACAGTCTCCTGCGGACTTTCCAGTTTCAATGTCTTTAATCATTCTTCGTGCCGTGTGGAAAAATTCTACTCCGAAAGGATCTTTCCGGTAGACCATGTGGGTTTGAACCCATTTAACTACTGCACGGATTTCTCCTAGTTCATCGTGCCCTGCAACACCTGCGGCATTAACAATATCGACTGCTTTCTTTCGGACAAACTCATCTCTCATACCATCTTCGATAAGGTCGGTAAGAATGCGGACGACTCCCTCAAATCTTTTTTGTGGATTAACTCCTGGCTTAAACTTGACTCGAAGTAATTTGCCGTCCTCCATGAGCCTTGGGAAGTGTAACTTATGTTTAAGGATATTTGGTGGCGAATGTTGATAACCCCATGTAAAGTGGTCTTTTTGGATGAAGCAATTAGAATTTACTATACCTGGCGAACCAATCTCACAAGGAAGACCAAGATTTTCAACTCATGGTGGTTTTGCTAGAGCCTATGACCCCAAGAAAAGTAGAGACGGGAAGGCCGTTGTGAAACTATGTGCTAAGGAAGCCATGGACAATGCTAGGTGGACCGAACCCATGACTGGCCCTATAGAAATGCTTGTGCAGTTTGCAATAGCGTTACCTAAGTCCCAATATAGGAAGAGGACTCCTATAACTCGTAAATGGCGAGTAAAGAAGCCAGATATTGACAATCTTATGAAACTTGTAAAGGATGCTTGCTCTAGTGTTGTATTCTTAGACGATAACCAAGTAGTTCGTGTTATCGCTGAAAAAATACAATGTGCTCAAGACGAAGCACCATTCACAAAGATTCGATTTACAGAGTTAAAAGAACTATGATTTGCGCGGTGGTGCAAGATTCAAGTTAGGTCGCTTCCTTTTAGGTGGTGACAAAACGAGTTTTGGTTCATCCTCAATAGTCTTCTCTGGCTCTGTTACGATTGGCTCAGGGAAAAACTCCTCTTCGTCTTCTTCGTAAAACTCATTTACCTCTGGCTCTTCAAAGAACTCTTCGTCGTATCCAAAGTCCATTTCAGGAACGGGAACGGGTTGATAGTTGTCTGCTCTTTGCTTTGCGTCGTTTTTAGATTTGATGAATCCCATTATTTCTTCTGCAGCGCCAAGAAGTTCTTTCCAATCGACTCGCTTCGCTTGTGCGATATATGCGGAAACATCCACTTCTTTTAGATGGGATAGAACTTCACTTAGCCCATCCTTATTATCTTTTAATTGTTGAACTGTATCTGCAATTGGTTCTAAATCTAGTTCGTCTAAATCCATTCCGATTTTCCTAAAGATGCCTCTTGCTTCTTCTAAGTCTGTTGTAAATGTATCAACTTTTTCGCTAGCATTGTTTAGAACTTCCTCTAAGTTTTCCATCTCTGTCATAATAGTGTCTAGGTGATCTAGAGCATCTTGACTATGACCGTCTAGCCTAATAGTTAGGATAGCGATAATAGAGTTAATAGATGCATTCATTATTGCTAATGCTACAATCCCTGAAAATAGTAAATCTGACTCTACTAGTTCCGACATAATTATGAAAGTGGCAATTGCTGGAATAATAAAGATACAGATGTATGCCCATGTTGGTAAAAACTTATCAGGCATTTCTTCATTTTCAAGGTCTGCCATCAATTTACGAATCTTTCGAATCTCGATTGTATCTTCTTCTAATGCAGTCAATATATCACATTCCTTCTACAGGTGGTGCGCCTTTTTGTCGTGCATCTTCTGACACTGCTGCTAGCATGTATCTACAAACTTCTGCAACATCGGGGTTCAGCAGGTATTCGTAATCATAACTAATTGTTCCTGTGTTCTTGAAAGGTTCGATTGTTGCGACTAGTTCTTCGTATGTGTTTTCTGCGAAGATTTTGTAAAACTCTGGCCTATCTCTAAGTTGCTCGACTACTACTGCTAAAATCAAATTGCTCGGAGGTTGCCCAGGTTTTGTCTTCGATAATAAATCCTTTAGACCCAAACCAATATCTCTTAGGTTTAGAATTAGAAGAATCTTTTCTGTCATTTTAATGAGTTTCATTTGTGGAAGTAGTTCTGGATTTTCTACGAGGGTTGTTTCTACTGCAACCTCTACCTGTTGTTTTACCGCTTCTAAATTCTTAGGGTCTTGTAATGAAGGACCCATAAGTTGCGAAAGAGTGGACATAAGTGCTTGTTGGTATTCGTCGGCTGAAGGTTCTCTTGGAACTTCTTGCATCTCAACTGCTTGCGGTTGTTCGTTTTCTTCTCCGAAATATCCCGAAGGTGGTTGTTCTACTGGTTGTGGTTGTGGTTCGTAAGAAACTTGTTGCTCTGGAATTGCAGGATTATGCATGACTTGTTCAGGTTGTTGTGGGATAGGTTGTGCATACGGGTTATATCCAGGGACATTATATCCAGCAGGAGTGCTATTTCTACTACCAATAGCAGAACCTATTCCGCCTACGGCGGCTTTCATTGTGTCGGAGCCGATAACATCTTTCACCATGTCTTTCCAGTCCCCATCGTTTCCGCCTCCTAGCATTTGGTCGACTACTTTCTCTTTCATGATTTTCTTCATGTCCGAGTCAAAGAAACCATCTCCGTCTCCGCTTTTCTTAATCATCTCTCGCATGAAAGACATTTGTTGATTCATAAATTGTTGGTCTCTAGCCATGGCTTCTCGACGCTGGCTTTCTTCTCGATTTTGGTCCAACTTTCTCTGTTCCATATTTTGCATCATCTGGAACTGTTGTTGTTGCATAGCCATGCGCTGCTGCGATGTTAAGAAGTTCATCATTGCCCACATTCCCATCGAGTCACTATTTCCGCCTGGTGGCGGCGGCATTAAACCTGGGTCACTAATACCCATCCCACCCATATTTTGTTGCTGATGTTGTGGGTTACTAACGGGTTCGTCTTTAATCATGTATTGACCTAAAGTTTCTGACGGATTTACATTATTGCTTGGCGCCTTCTTTAATGCGTTCTCTGCACTAAATCCTTGTGAGTTAAGCCAAGCGGCATAGTATCTTTTGATTTCCGAAAGTGGTGCTCCTACTCGATCAGATAGAACTTCAAACAACGGATTTCCATCTCCTCCCTTATGGACAGGTAGTGAACCGTCTTCATACCAGTCATCATTAGTAAAAGCGTTTTTCAATAACTTCTTTCTTTCTTTGGGCGTGAGAAGTCTCCACTGAGGATCTTCTTCTTTATCTTCTTCGTAATCGTAATCTTCTTCATATTCTTCTGCCATTATAATCACTCCAATGGATTTCCTTCCATATCACAATCAATCTCTTCCCCTGTATCAGGGTCTATAAAATAATAAGAGCCATCATTAGGATCTTTATAGATTTCAACATCTTCTTCATAATCGCTTACTGACTTTTTAACTGTATCTTGGAACGCTTTCTTTGCTTTTAGTGCGCCTCCAAATATTTTTCCGCCAAGCATTCCACCTAACTCCATCATTCCTTCTTTGACAACATCCTCTGGAGATCTAATCTTTCCAGCCTCGTCTAGAGGGATTCCGTGTTCTAATAGAGTTGCTGCGGTATTCATGATATTACTTCTAAAGTCGGGAACGAGATGCGCTGCAAGATATGGGTTAGCAATTAACTTAGCATAAATGCGAACCATTTCATCTCTATTTTCTTTAAGCACTCTTGTCAAGTCCGCAGATACAATTTCTGTGCTTGACTCGTAGCCATTCCCGGTATCGAAAAATTCTTTTTCATCGACCAAATTATCACCTCAGTTATAGGGGTTGCTTTCGTCCTTTGCTTTTGTGTTGCCTTCTTGGGGTTCTTCTTCACCCATCTCTTCAGAGATTTCTTCTAGAAGTTCTGCGAAATCTTCCAACTCTGTTAGAATGACAAACTCTTTCACTTGTTCAATAAGCGTTGGTTCGTTCCATTCTAGTAGTGAAACCTTTTCCCAAGGGAATAGGCTAAACCTAGGTTGTAAAATATCTTTACCTTCTGTATCTGTCCCAATGACAACTTTGTGTTCTACGAATAAACCATTACCGCCTTGAATGACTTCTACATTTTCAAATTCGG
>CEOC01142932.1_pt1 | contig 21553 bp, 21 predicted proteins | sample 356191 | NCBI WGS metagenome assembly CEOC01 (sample SAMEA2619952, study PRJEB7988) | marine metagenome | biome: marine biome (ENVO:00000447); feature: deep chlorophyll maximum layer (ENVO:xxxxxxxx); material: "saline water (ENVO:00002010), including plankton (ENVO:xxxxxxxx)" | depth 17 m
ATTAATTTAGCTTCTCTAGCTCTTACATTTGTAACGACAGCAGTATAAAAGCCTTTACTATCAGGGCCTCTAACAGAGCAACCTCTTCCATTAAGTTTAATAGATTCTGGCTTATAACCTGACGCAGAAACTCTTATTTTATTGTTCCAATTTAAATATAGTACCTGTAAATCTGCAGCTGAAATAGCGGCATTTGGAGCACCAACAGAATAGTTAAACTTCCATGGTTTCCATTTTTTGACGCCTTTTTCTTTTACAGCAATAAAACCAGAGAGAATATGATCACCAACAGAACCTGATATATTAACTCTTTGTCCAGCTTTTCCTTTAAAAGTTTTCATTTTATCTAAATCTTGTTCAGATTCACTTTTTGAAAGTTGAGATGTATCATCAACCCAATATTTAAGTTCCATTGCTTCCGATGAATCATAAGCAGCAATCATTACTCTTAAACCAAGAGAATCTCCTTGATTGATATAACTAGTAGATGAAAAAGCTAAGGGATCAATCTTATTAAAATTAAAAGCTTGAACTTTCACTCTTGAGCTAACTAATTGAGATGCTAAAGTTTGTACTTGCAGAACATCAGAACGGACAGAAGTCATTACAGCAGAAGCAGCAACAATAGGTGCATGATCAAATTGACCAAAAATCCAAGGGTATTCTTCTCCATGATTCATTACTTTTTTAGGAATGGTCATTCTAACATAAATATTTCTTACCGTTTCAGCATCAGCAGGATCTAATTTATGTTCATCAATTTCATATTCAATAATTGAATCAACTACTGCAGCAAAAGCTTCTCTTTCACCCTCAGTTAGTAGAAAATCTGGATCCTCAATCAATGTAGTATCAAATTCATATTGATACACAATCCCACCTTCTAAAGTATCACTAGGGTGATTAGCAATTAAAGCAATTAAGTCATTCCTGTAGTGAGTAATATTTTCCATCATATGCAATCCTTCAGGTGCTATTTCTTCGAAACTTTTTCCTGCCAATAATCTAGTTGGCGTGTCATAATCATCTTTTTTGGTATAATTTGATAAATCGCGAATGTGTATATAGCCCGCATCATCAATGTGAAATAATGGGTTATGGAATTCGTCATGGTCAGTTTCCGCACCATGTAATTCATGATGCTCATCTACAGCTACAAGCCCTAGGCCATTAACCTTTTCAACAAGAGCTTTTAATCTTGTTTTTGCCTCTGCATCGTCACTTACTATAGCTTCTTCTATATCATCAAATTCTTCAAATTTGGTATCTTGGGCAGCAGCAGATATTAAAAGAAATAAATTTCTTTTAACAATATCATTACACATGTGTCTTGTAAGTGCGACAATAGTGTCATTAGTATTTTTATGAAATTCAACTCTTGCAAGTTCGTCTGGAGGAGCTCCGGTAGCTTTTAGAGTAGCTAGCTTTGTTGCAAATTCATCTGATAATTTTACATTAAAAGATTCTACTTGTTCAATACTACTTTCAAGTTTATTATTAAGAGTAACAAATGCATTAATAATTTCCTTAGATACGTTCATAGCTAATAAAGCCATGAGTACTAAATACATTAATCCAATCATTTTTTGCCTTGGCGTTTCCTTACCTCCACCCATAATTCAATTTTTTTCTTTAATGATTATTAATTAATAATTATTTGTTTACATTCATTGCTGAAAGCATATTGCCATAAACAGAGTTTAACGCTGCAAGATTAGATGTTAAATCTGACATAGTTTGTTTGTATTTCTGAGTATCTTCAACAGAAGATTGCAAGTTGTCTACTATACTAGTAATTCCTTTTGACATATCTTCACTAGCTTTTGAAAGAGAAGAAACACCTTCAAGTTGCATTTCATAAAGATTATTTAGCTGGGTTAAATTACTTGATACTTTATCTAATTGTTCGCCAAAGTTAGATTCACCTCCAGATAAATTAGTAAATTCTTCAATAGAACTAGCAGCTTTCGAATAAGCATCTCCAAGAACACTTGCCTTTTCAGATACTTGAGAAGAAGCTTTTTCATACGCACCACTAAGCTCACCAACTTTTTCAGTAGCACCTTTCAGATTTTCTACGTATTCATTAGTGGCATCGGAAGCAGAACTTATATCACCTAACTTTCCAGCATTTTCACTTAAATTTCTCATTCCTGACCCTAAACTTTCAATTAATTTTGGTTCAATTTTAGCTTTTGCAAGCATATTATCCAACTGTTCAACAACAGATTCATCACTTTTGTCAGGAAGCTCTGCGTGAGGAACATCATCATCTCCGTGACCTAAGGCAAGTTCGGGATAAACTAAAGTCCAATCAGTTTCTAAATGTAAAGGTTCATGAGCAGATAGCATAAAAATTACTGCTTCAACTCCTAAACCAGCAATAAGCATTACTCCTGCACCTGGCCAATGTTGTATTTTAAACATTGCACCAACTATAACCAGTGCACCACCATAACCGTACACATACTTCATTATAGTTTTAAACTTCGTACTTTCAAAAAAACTATCTCCTGAACCCATAATTTTAAATTTTATATTGTTTTATTTTATTTGTTTATAATGTTGTAAATATAATAATCTATTAAAATAGATATATTATTATAAAGTTAAAAATCACCCTCTCTATTTGGACCACCTCTTCCTAAATAATTCATGACACTTCTAAAACCAATATAACTTTTAGCTGTATCTTGATATTCAAAAGTTCTAGTTCCGCACTGCAAATAATACCCTATATCTTTCCAAGATCCACCCCTAACTACTTTTCTTTTCATAGATGGAGGATCATGATCTAATGCATTGTAAATGTATTCTGTATTCATATCATGTCCATATTCGTACATTGACTCGTCATAAGCAGTTCTACACCACTCAGCAACATTTCCAGCCATACAGTATAACCCAAAATCATTTGGATGGTACGAACTTGCTTTAACAGTTTTAAAACCACCATCTTCCATATATCTTCCTCTTAAAGGTTTGAAATTCCCTAGAAAGCATCCTCTTGAGTTTCTAACGTAAGGACCGCCCCAAGGATAAGGATTATTATCTAACCCTCCTCTAGCAGAATACTCCCATTCCGTTTCACTTGGAAGTCTGAAATCCTGAACAAATGCTTCATAATTTGATTTTCTCCAAGAATTTAATAATTGGGTTCTCCACACATTGAATGCATTACACTGTTGCCATGTAACACCAACCACTGGATATTCATCGTATGCAGGGTGCCAGAAATACATGTTAGTCATGTATTCATTATTAGCATATGTGAAATCATGAATCCAACATAAAGTATCTGGATATACATTAATGACTTCTTTAATGATGAATCTTGAACGGTCTTCATGTCCTCTTATAGAATTATTCTGACCTTTACTATTTCTAAATCCTAAGTTTAGATCTCTTCCACTTACTTGACCTGGATCAATAGGAAATGCTAAATCTGGGTTTTTCATTTTAACCCTATGCTCATCATCTTGATCAGCTTCAGAATTAGAGATTCTTTTTACTAAGGGTCTACCCTTCTTAGCAGCTTCTTGTAAATCAACCCAATAATATTCAAACATTAACTTTCTTGTATCAATTTCTTTTCTTTGATAAAAACGCTCACTTTCACCCAAAAACATTTGAGCTAATAAAGGAGCATATTCAGAATTATCGCCTTTTGCTGGGTTGTAAGAAATGTAATTAAACTTAGCATTCCAATTTAATTGCCAATCAGACTGATCTTTCTCTTCCAATTCATCATCATAAGTAGGAATTAAAAAGTCTTCTGGAAATTCTTCACCTAATATTCTCATTGCTGTGGAATCCTTAACCCAGTTCACAAACTGACGATACTCATTATTTGTAATTTCAGTTTGATCCATGTAAAAAGCAGCAACAGAAACTGTTTTAGTTTCATTATAATGAGTCATGGGAACATCTTGATCACTTTGGCCCATATTAAATGCACCAGCAGGAATGTATAACATACCATAAGGATCAGTTTGGTACCAGGCTGGTCTACCCATAGCGCCAATTAAATGACCATGACTAGATTGAGTTGTACAACTGAACGTGAGTAATACAACAATAGTGAAGTATAATAATTTTTTCATACTTAAGCTTTTTAACTTTATTCTTTCCAAAATATTATCTGATGGAACTCTTGTAACGTTATTTATTTTAAATAGTTTCATTTAATTATAAAAATCTTGGATTTTTAGATTTCTCAACTGGAGCTGGTTTAGCTAACTTAAAACAGTAACTCAACATTAAATCGTGTGAGCCGTTGCTATAATTTCCAATAACACTTGTGGTTATACCATAAGCATATCCCACTCTAAGGATACTACCATCCGTAAAAGGATGTTGATAACCAAGCATTGGTGCAATCTCATCACCAAACCTGTAAGTTAATCCCGCCCATAACATATTTTTAAACAATGCATTTACATTAATATCCATTATTGACGAAGACGCATCAGATTTAATTAGTATACTAGGTCTTATTTTTAAATCTGCATTTAATTCATAGTCATATCCCGCCGTTATCCAATAATGGTGTACATTTTGAATATTTAAGTCTTCCATGTTAAACCCTCCTAAATGAGTTGTTGAAAATCCAAAATATAACTCTCTAGTTTTGTAAAATAAACCTACATTGATATCAGGAACAGTTCCTGACATACTTTGACCCTTTATTGAGTTATCTTGTGACCAAGGATTGCCAGATGGTGTTTTCCACTGAGCATCAATACTTTTTTGAATAATTCCAGCACTCAAACCAATTCCTAATTGCCCGGAGCCAAGGCTTAAATGATAAGAATAATTTAATCTAGCGACACTATTTTTTTCAAAACCCAATTGATCTGAAACATAGGTAAGACCTAAACCTCCTCTTAACATACTTACAGGAGCATGAATATTTACTAAGGCAGTTGTAGGACTCCCTGCAAAACCAGACCATTGTTGGCGACCAATCATGGTAGCACAAATATTTTTATTCATTCCCGCATAACCAGGGTTGAAAGATAAATTATCAAACATATAGTGTGTGATTTGATAATCTTGTTGAGAATAAATGCTCCCAGAGTACAAAAGGACTATAAGATATATTATAAATTTTTTCATTTATTAGGCTCTATATCAGTTAATTACATATTTTGTTGAATGCTTTTTTTATTAACGTAATTAACAAAAATACAAAAAATTAGCTGGTAAAGATAAAAAATTAAATCAATTTAATTTCCTGTAGGTCTTCCACCACAAATCAGGAATAACACCTTTTTGTGCAATTTCATAATCTTCGTGATTGCAAGGAATTAAATGATGACGTTCAAATTTAAAATCTTTACTAGGGGGATAAGGAACTTCTAACCACCACCTATCAGACTTTGAACTTTTATGAAAAACAAGATTTTGGTTAGAATCTTCATTGAAAACTGAATATTTAATAAGCTCTTTTTTGTTTCCAAAAGGATAGTCGTGTTTTCTTAAAGAATATCCCAATAGAACAAAAAATACTAATTGTGCTACCAACTCACTATCAACTCCTCTTAAATCTCCAGATTTTAAGTTGTAAAACCCAACACTTGAAATTTTATCACTAATTCCAGCATATTTCATCATTTGACAAATTTCATTAGCAAATAAACCATTAGGACTATTTTTAAAAGAACCCTTAAATTCAGAAAATCTAATTGAGGATAAATCAACACTTAATAAATCTGTATTTCTTAAAATAGGCTCTGCTTTCGATAAGTCTTTCTGAAGTTCTCCTAACCTTAAATAATCAAAATAGAGTTCATCAAAAAATCTCAAATCTTCGGAACCAACATAAAACTGCTGACACCCTAAAATTGAAAAATTAAATAATAAATTAGGTTTGTCTAAAAGTAAATGATTAATATAATTATCAGATGATATTTGATCTTCTTGGTCTAAAACAACATCAAAACCTTGATCAATACATGTTAGGTTAATAGGTTGTTCTAATTTCTCATAACCTTTATAATTAGCATAGGTTAAATCCTGAGAACCACCTAAAATAATTAATAATTTACTTTTTTTTTGGATTTCATAGGTGATTTCAGACAAAGCCGAATAAGTGTCTTTAATCTTAGCCCCCGCTTCTAAAATTCCTAAATCAGCAATTTTCAAATTCCCTTCCCATTTAAAATTAAAAAGATTTTTTCTAATGGATAAATGATCTATTGCGTCATTTTTTAAAATAGAAGATCCTCTACTTTCATGAACCGTAAAAAAAACAATATCTGATGATTCCCAATCTGGAAAGTGGGTAGTAAAAGAATTAACAACTGATCCAATAGTGTTTTTGGAGGGCTCTATTTTTTCAATGGGTTTAAAATAAATACCAAGATCCATTTATTTGGCTTTTAGAAAGGTTTTAGCTTCTTCCAATGTCATTTTTACTGGGTCCTTCGATGGAGCCAACTGTTTTTTCTTTTTACCAGAAATCACAAAGAATTTCCCCCATCTTCCCTTTTGAACAGAGATCCCCTCTTCTTCCCAATTGTGAATCATTTTTTCTTTTTCCTTTTTCTTCTTGTCCTCAATAAGCTCTACAATATTATCATAAGAAAGATTCTCAAAATCATACTTCTTATTGACATTTATGAATAAATCGTTCCATTTGATAAATGGCCCAAATCTTCCCTTCCCTTTAGAAACAGGTAAATTTTCATACTCTGCAACTGGTGCATTGGCTTTTCTTTTTTCATTAATTAATTCAACTGCGTCTATTAATTGGACTTCCTCCGGATCTGTCCCCTTTGGAATAGAAACGTTTTCAGTCCCAAATTGGATATATGGACCAAAGCGACCTACTTTAACGATAACTTCTAAATTTTCATGTTTCCCTAAGCTTTTAGGGTAGTTGAATAATTTTAAAGCCTCATCTAGAGAAATAGTCTTTATATGCTGATCTGCCTTCAAACTAGCAAATTTTGGTTTTTTGGTTTCATCTGCAGTATCCCCTATTTGAGCAATAGGACCGTATTTTCCCAATTTCACAAAAACAGGTTCCCCAGTTTCTGGATCATTCCCCAATAATCTTTCGCCATTGGCTCTTTCAGCATTTTCTTGAGTATGAAGAATATTCTTATGAAATGGTGAATAAAAATTGGACAACATATCAGTCCATTGTAATTCTCCCTTAGCAATAGAATCTAACTCCTTTTCAACATCAGCAGTAAAATTATAATCCATAATGTCTTTAAAATGTTGATTTAAAAACTCATTCACTACTTCTCCAGTAGGGGTTGGAAATAATTTTTTTCTGTCAGCTCCAAAATTCTCATTTAAACTAACTTCCTTCAATTCATTTTCAATCAAAATTAGCTGAGTGATAGCCCTTGTCTTCCCATCAAGATCCTTATTTTCGACATATCCTCTGTCCTGGATAGTTTTAATAGTAGGTGCATAAGTTGAAGGTCTACCAATACCTAATTCCTCTAGCTTTTTAACTAAAGAAGCTTCGGTATATCTTGCAGAAGGTCTTGAGAACTTTTGAGTTGCTGATATTTCATTGCAAGCTAATATTTCATCTTTAGAAACATCTGGTAATTGTTCATTTTTACTATCTAAAGTTGAAGTATTGTAAACCTTTAAAAACCCATCGAACTTAACAACCTCTCCAACTGTATTAAAGTTTTGTTTTTGCTCTTGATGTCCAATTTCAATTGTAGTTCTTTCAATTTCAGCATCACTCATTTGAGAGGCCATGGTTTTTCTCCATATTAATGAATATAACTTATCCTCAGGAGAAGAATCATTTAATGAACTTACAGAGAAGTTAGTAGGTCTTATAGCTTCGTGAGCTTCTTGAGCAGATTTATTTTTATTTTGATACTTTCTAGGATTACAATAGTGAGAACCATAATCTTTTTCAATTTGTTTTTGAATAGCACCCATTGCATCCATGGATAAACTTACAGAATCTGTTCTCATATATGTAATTCTTCCAGATTCATAAAGTCTTTGAGCAACAGACATTGTTCTTGAAACATTGAAACCTAAAAGTCTACTAGCCTCTTGTTGTAGAGTTGAAGTGATAAATGGTGCAGAAGGGGATCTTTTACCAGGTTTCTGTGTGATTTTTTTTACTGAAAATTGTTTACCTTTTGCTAATTCTAAAAAGTCTTTTGCATCAGAGTAAGAAGAGAAATTAGATACTAACTCAGCCTTAAAATTGATTCCTTTTGAACCAAAACTGCCTACCACTTTATAGGTCTCTACAGGCTTATGATTTTGAATTTTATTTTCTCTTTCAACAATTAATTTAACCGTAACAGATTGTACTCTTCCAGCAGAAAGACTTGGTCTTACCTTTCTCCAAAGCACTGGTGAAAGTTCAAAACCAACAATTCTATCTAAAATACGTCGAGCTTGTTGAGAGTTAACAAGATTGTCATTTATTGGCCTCGGTGAGTCAACAGCTTTTAAAACTGCCTTTTTAGTAATTTCATTAAATGTAATTCTTTTGGTGCCAGAAACATCTAAATTTAAAGCATGTAGTAAATGCCATGAAATGGCTTCTCCCTCTCTATCTTCATCAGTAGCCAACCAAACAGTTTTACATTTTTTAGCTATACTTTTTAATTCATTCACCACTTTTTTCTTGTCTTGTGGGACAACATAAGTTGGGTTAAAATTATTTTCTATGTCTATCGGATCACCTTTTCTTGGAAGCTCTCTTATATGACCATAACATGATTTAACCACAAATTCACTACCTAAAAACCCCTCTATGGTTTTTGCTTTTGCTGGGGACTCTACTATTACAAGATTACTCATTTAAAAATCAATTTTATAATCATTAAAGGAATGCAAAGAAAGAAAAATATCGTTTATTCGGCAATACAGTTTATGAAATCATTCACATTATTTTTTAATGAAATTATAAAAATTAATAATATTTAACACTGTCATTATGGCAGTTAACAGATTTGAATTACCTTTGTATAATATTTATTAAAATAATGGATAAGATTATAGTTGAAGAAAGGCAGGGAACCCCGACAATTAAAAAAAGTAAAGAAAGAAATTTCAAAAAGCTTTATCTAGAAAGTTATGTTTGTTAATTATATACTGATTATCAGTTAGTTACATTTTAATTTTCATTAGTTAACCCCAAGTTAACCCCATTTATTATTATTTTGTATATTTGGATATCCAATTATCCAAATGAAAAAAAGTTCAGAGAAAACAAAGGTTTTAGAAAGTTTAGGATGGAGTGATTCCAATCAATCCAACTTCTTTGATTTCAATAAGAATCATATTGGCGATAGGTTCAAAGGTACATTTACAATCAAAAAGATTAAATCAAAATGGTTTTGGTACTTTAAATTTTCAAATGATAAAATCTCTCCACGAACAAAATATCTCTGTAGTTGTGATGATATAGGTAATTCAAAAACATCATTTAACCACGCAACTCAAATCTTTTTAGAAAAGGTTAATATATCATTCGCAAATAAGAATGTTATTGAACCTAACCTCTCAAAATACATCGATGAGTACATAAAGAAATGTATGATAGATGGTGGATTGGTTTACAAAGAAAATCTTAAAGGGAATTCAGAACTTACATCAAAAGATGATGTTGTAAGAACAAAAAATATTAAAACAATGACTCGCAGGGTTCGGATGTTATCTGAACTGAAGGAGTATTGTATTGAAAATAAAATTAAAACCATTGAACTATCAAAGAATGATTTTAGAAATACTTACAGAGATTATCTAACCCATATAAAAGATAGGAAGAAGAAAAACAGAGATGGTGAATCTAAGAGTAATAATAAGTTAGCAAGAAGTACAGTAAAATTACATCTTCAAACTATTCGTATGTTCTTTAATTGGATGGTAGAACCAAAGGATATGGGTGGTAAGGGATTAATAAAACAACATCACATCACAATAGATTATCAAAATTATTTACTGAAAGAATTCTATGGTGAACCCTCAACACATAATAGAATCTATGATGATTTTAGTTTGAAAAACTATGAAACTGCTTCTGAAGATTGTATTAAATATATCAGAGAAGTTTGGAATCTATATTGTAAATATGATGGAGATAGAGAGAAGATAAGAGAAGAAAGATTATCATATAATAAAAAGATGAGTGATGGAACTTATAGTGGAGTGATTCATAAGAACCAACCTAAGAACTTAATTGTAATGGGTGATATAGTTTATTTCATTTCACTCTTGCAGTTGAGATATGGATTTAGAATTTCTGAAATATTAGATAGTTACAGAAATGTTGATGTTTGGGAAGAACACGCTAGTAATAAATCAACTCAGATGAGTTCATATTTTAGAAAGGTTGAGGGTGAAGGAGAAGAAAGAGATTACTATATATTAGAAATAAAGAATAGTAAGAAGAAAGATAGGTTAGTTCCTATTGTAGATAATATATGGAGTTGGCACGAACCACCAAAGAATGTTAATTCAATTCATATACCATCAAAAGGGAAAGTTAAAGAGAGATGGGAGACAAATATTATTGATGTAATATTTGAAATATTCTATCCTTACGAACATCCCAAAACATTCCCTTCTCCAAATCAATCTGAGAAACCTAATAAGGGTTATTCAAACACATACTACCTAAATTTATTCAAAGAGAAATGTGTTAATGATAATCAATATAATTGGGAAAAATATGGGATTACAACAACTCACAATCTACGTTCATACTTTGTGAGTTATATGTTTTCTAAATCAGCTTCTATTGAGTTAGTTTGTAGAATAAGTGGTCATTCTTATCAAACTGCACATAAATTTTACCAAAGAATTAATACAAAAATGTTGAAGAATCAATTGGATATTAATTCAATTAAAAATATTCTGAGTAAGTAAATTCCAATTTTACTTAACTCACCTACCCAATCCCTCAACATTAAAAATTACCATTTAAAAAAAAACTTCAATCACATTTATTGCGAGATATCCAAATCCTCTGAATTGAAGTGGTGTTTAGTGATAAATTCTAATACTTATTGGTAAAAGGAGATAAAATGAATACACAAAATAAATTATCAAATGAGATGATTGAATCTGTAGGAAGAATTCAAAAATCATTGGGAATTACCCCTAATAAAGAACAAGCAGAGGTTCTAACAAAGGAACTACAATTATTTATAGAAAGATACTTAGAGTTCAGAAACATTGATGACATACCATCTGAGAACGAAGATGAAAATTTAGTGTTGAGGTACTAAAATGAGTTTAGGATATATTTCAAAAAAAGATTTTATAGATGAATTTCAAATAAATCGGAAAACTTTCAGAATATGGGTGAATGATAAGGGATTGCCAATTAAAAAGATTGGATATAAAACCTACATACAGAGAAGTGAATTAGATGATTGGTTAAAACAATTCTCAGTAAATGAACCTTCGGTGTTGGATTTGAAATCAATCTTCAAATAACTTATGTTCGAGTGAACAGAAGTTTGATTGAATATTTGGATATCCAATTATCCAACTGATTCCAAAGTTGGTTGAACCAATTTTTTAATCTTAACAACAGTTTTCTGAGAAATATCACAAAGTTTTGAAACTTCAACACCTTTCATTCCCATTTCTAAGTATTTGATTGCTTGTGAATGTTTTTCTAAGAATTTCATAGTTCCTTCCTTACCTCTTTTCTTTCTATTCTTATATACACCTCTCATCTGAGCCATCTTAATACCTTCCATTTGACGAGATTTTATCAGAGATTTCTCAAATGAACTCATTGTACTAAGGATATTTAATAATAATTCTGAGAAGTAATCTTTTTCACCTTTATCGTTGAGGTTCTGAAAATTTGGATTTCTACAAACTACTCTTACCCCTTTTTCAGTAAATTCTTTCCATACTGATAAAACCGATAGTGTATCACGCCCTAACCTATCAATCGAATGAACTTCCAAATGAGTTAATTTGGATTTATTCATTAGTTCTAAAATCTTAGAACCTTCTTTTCTTTCAAATAATGGTGTAAGACCTGATTCTTTATCAATTAATACTAAATCGAAATCATCAACATTCTGTAATTGTCGAGATTCGTTCTGTTCTATTGTGCTTACACGAGAATAAAATACTTTCATTTTCTTAACTTTTTAATGTAGTGGTTAATACACTTTAAAATTACAATAAAACTACCATAATTACAAACATTTAACAGGTTATTTCTGAAAATTGTGATGGTAATTTTAAGTACACATTAAAAGGTTAATATTTCTGAGGTATCCAATTATCAAATTCATTCTCTTTTTCAGAGATTTTCATTTTATTACACCAATTCATCACATCATCTTTGGATATAGTATCAACCTTAAATCCTAACCATTTCTTCTTATGGATGTAATAATTTGAGAACGCAAGGATAATAGTTCTCCATTCATCTCTTACAATATCTAAATCATCAGTAAGATAATCTTCATCATTATATAACTTAACTAAATTCATTCTCATAACTTCTTCAGTTCCTAACTGAATAGATTTTAACTTTCTATTATTATCGGGAAGTTCTGATATTATAGAAAATTTATAGTTACTCGCTTGTACCTTCGCTTGATAAGTAAATAATTCACCAATCTCTTTACCACCATAAGTTCTCCTATCAGATGCCAATCTCTCTTTATTAAAACCTTCATCACCATCTCTATTCTTCTTAAAAGTTTTGGAACTTCGGTTTCTCCTTTCAATTGAAACATTAAATTGATAATCTTCATAATAATGAGAAATCCTTTGCCATCTGTAAATCATCAACTCCTTATATCCATCCTCAGATTCTTCAGTTGATTTAGTATTTAATCGAAACTTACATTCTTTTATTTCATTTTTAAGTTTCTGAATCTTTAATTGATTATCACTTATTTTCTTCTCTAAATCAAATATGGTTCTGTGATAGGTTCTATATAATCTTTGGTGTTCCCTATCCTTTTCATTCATATTATTAAAAATATCATCTGGCAGAAAAGGAATATAGTATCTACTCTTTTCACTTCTGTGTTTTCTCTTTTTGGATTTACTTTTCATTGGATAATTGGATATATGGATATTCATTAATTAAGGTAGTGAAAGTAGTCAATTTTACTGATACTACCACTATACATTCACGTAATTTGTATAGTAAGTTTAAAAGTTAATATATGAATGATGAAAATGGTAGTGATGAGGTTTAAAAAAGGTAATACTACCACTATCGATTCACGTAATTTGTATAGTAAGTTTAAGGGTTAAGAGGTTCAACCCATTGTGAATCTCAAAGAAGAAAGGTTAAATGATTCTCCTATTTAAAGTAATCAGTAATTAATAAATAAAAATTAAATATGGAAAGTATATTTAAAAACATCGCAAAGAGAGTGATTTTCAAAAACCACTACAACAACGGAACTGATGAAGTTCTAAGAAACATCGGAACACTTTTAGGTTTAAACGAAACTTCTTGTAAGAAGGTTCTTTTTTCTAACCACTACTCTAAGTAAGGGTTAAGAGTTCTGAGTACATTTTGTTTTTTCATTGTTATTAGAGTTATCCCCATCCACCGATGGGGATTTCTTTTTATGGTAGTGGTAACAACTTAAAAAGTTAATACTACCACTATGAATGTTCTTTCTTAGTATAGTAAGATTGAGAGGTACTCAATCAGTAACTAAAAGATAGAATATGTTAATTCAGAATTGTAAAATCAAAGAAACTCCAACTGAGAAATTCCCTCAGATGGTAACGATAGTTTCAGAATGTAAAAAGTATAGTGAACTATGGAATAAGAAGTTCATTTCAGTAGAACTTGCTGAGAAACAAATCCTCAAAGTATTTGGAGAAAGATTAATCGCTTCTCCTTCTAAGAAACTTAAAAAACTCCATAACGAATTTTTGATTATGGAGAGTGATTATGGTAGTGATAAATATATTAATTCTGAATACTACCACTATCAAATGGCGTAATTAGTATAGTAAATGAGTGAGATAATAAACATAGAAAAAATAATAGAAATGAAACTAACAGAACACTTTGAAAAAAGAATAAAAGAAAGAACCCCTTATAGCGATTGTGAATCCTTTTTATATGATTTAAACCTTCACAAAGGTGATATGATTCACTTAACAAAAGATTCAAACCAACTAAACAGATTTCCAAATCTGAGAAACAAATTCAGAAAGTATCCGTGGAGTGCATTATTGGTTTTGGAATCATTAAACATCGCTATGGTAACAGATGGAATCAATTTAATAACAGTTTACAATTTAATCAACTACTAAGATATGTGGAATACTAAAAAAGGAGTGGTGATGGGAAGTTCACCAAAAGTTAAAAAGTCAGTTTATGATGATTACAGAAAAGGATTTAGTGGAGTTATTTACTTCAGAGAAACACCCTTTGTTTTTAACTCAAAAAAAGAATTAAAGTCGATTAGAGAAACCATCAAAGAGATGAGATTTTCTAACGAATACAGATTGGTGGCTTAACCACTAAAAAGATTGGTTTTTTGGATATCCAATTATCCAAATATCCAACAAGTTCTTTGAAATATTGATAGGTGGTGAAAGGGATAGGATTTTATTGTGGGTTGTATGGATGACCTAATAAACAATCCTATAATTTAAACTAAAATATATGAAGGCAATTCCTATATGGGGAGTTACTTCACCAACGAATAGTAGGTGTAGGATTTCCCAAACGAAATTGGTGGAATTTCTGAATGATTTGGGTTTTGGAAAGTTCAATAATGAAACTATCCAAAGAAAGATAGATGATAAAGTTCTATCGATTTCAAACTATTCAGATATTACCAAATTCGTTTATGATTTCTTTATGGTTTTGGATGAAGATGATTTCTTAGATACTGAAAAATATGGTGTTGTGAAATCTATCGAAACCATTGAAGATGAAAACGATGAGGGTGAACCTACTTCACATAATGTAAAGAAGTTCTTTACTAAAAACGAAGTGAAATCAGCCCTTATTGAATATGGTAAAATCAATCCCAATATCTCTCACTTTCTGAATTATTACTCAGAAGAAAGAGGGGTATTAAATACTGATGACAAACATTTATTCACTCCCATTTTTACAGATACGAAGGATGAGGTTTACTCATTTTTCCAAAGTGGAGCAGTTAAGATTACCTCTAAAGGATATCACAATAAACCATATAAAACTATAAAATCTGAAGGTTTTATTTGGGATACTGAAAAAGAGAAATCTATTGATAACATTCAGAAAATCTCCAAAACTGAAAAGGGGATATTTGAAAAATTCGTTGAGTATTCGATGATGGTTCAAAGTAAGAGTGGTAAATGGAGTATTGATAAAGATGAATACGAATCTTTAAGAACTGTTTATGGGTATATGATATCCAATTTCACTAATAATGGTGAAACTCCTGTTCCTTATTTTGTAGATAAGATGAGTGATGGGGTTTTAGCAAATGGTGGGAATGGAAAATCATTAGTTATGAATTCTATTAAATATTGGAAAAAACTTTCTCCAATAAATGGTAAGAATGTTCAGAAAGATAATCGGTTTGTTTTTAGTTCAGTCGATATAGACACAAAGTTTGTTCACATTGATGATGTAAAGAAAGATTTTCCATTTGATATCATCTATAATTACTCTACTGGCGATATGGAAATTGAGAAGAAGGGTAAGGATAGATTTGTTATTCCTATGGATAAGAAACCTAAGATTGGAGTTTGTACAAACTTTATTAGTACGGATACATCTGATAGTACACGCAGACGACAAATTATTGTTGAGTTTGGTAATTTTTGGAATCATAAGGTTCTGAAAGAAGGTGTATCAGTTGAGAAGATGTTAGGTAAACGATTATTTACAGAGTTTGATGAAAACGATTGGATTCAGTTCTATAATTTTGGTTTTAGATGTGTTGAGGAATTCCTTAAAAAAGGAATCGTTCAAACAGATAAATCAAACTATTTTAAGAAACAACTGAAAATCCAAAAGATTGGAACAGATGATGAAGGTGTAATAAGTTGGATGGAAGAATTTATCAAAAAGAACAAAAAAACGTTCGCTGATAAATATGAATTCGATGTTATTTACAGAAAGTTTATGATGTCTTTCGATGAATATGTAGTAAGAAATTGGGAGAAAACTCGATTTAAGAAATCTATTTATGATTTATGTTCTATTAATGGATGGGGGTACAATCCTCATAAAAATGGTAGTAACGTATCTCAAAAGAGATGGAAAGTTGGTCCTGCAGGTAATCAAAAAGAATATCTCAGAATCAATATTTAACTAAGTTGGATATTTGGATATCCAATAAATCACTAAAAAGAAACAATTAACTCACTATCCAATCACTCCTATCTATTTCAATTAACTCAAAGTATTTTAAATTATCGTAAATTTGAAAATTCATAGGAAGAATAAACGTAATACGTATATTCCCTCGTTAGGGCAAATTAAAGAATGGAGAGATACAAGATATTGATAGAACACCTAAGCAAGGTATTGCCATTGGCCAATAACGAACTTCAATCTTTTATTTCGGCATTTAATCCACTATTCTTAAAAAAAGGAGATTGTTTTATTAAAGAAGGGCAATACAAAAAACGATTAGGGCTGATTGTAAAAGGATGTATGTATTGTTATTACAATAAGGATGGAGAAGAAATAATAGATGAATTTTCGCTTGATTATGAATTTATTACGGACTACTACAGTTACTTAACGAATACGCCAATTGAAAAAAATGTTAAGTGCATAGAAGATACCGAAATGCTGGTAATAGATTTTGATAACCTAGAAAAACAATTTTCCAATACTCAAAAATTTGAAAGAATGGGTCGAATTATAGCAGAGAACCTATTTATTAACTGGCAACAGAAAGCCAAGTCGTTAATGTTGGACAATGCAGAGACTCGGTATCTGAAATTAATCTCCAAACGGGCAGACCTTATACAAAGAGTGCCACAATATTTAATAGCTTCTTATCTCAGTGTAAAACCCGAAACACTGAGCAGAATAAGAAAAAAAATATCCCATAGGTAAATTTATTGATCTAGGTCAATGAACACAACAATATCGCTCCATAGTTTTGCATCTCATTAAATTATTAAAGATATGTCAAACAAATTTTTAATACTCGGAGCCACCGGAGCCATTGGTTTTTCTTTTACCAATGAATTACTAAAAAAAGAAGAATCTGTAAGCATTTTGGTAAGAGACAAACAAAAAGCACGAACCCTGTATAAAAACCATCCAAAGCTAAAAGTAATAGTTGGTGATATTAAAAACGTAGAACTTTTAAAAGAAATATCTAATGATAAACAGTTCATTTTCTTTGGAATTAATTTCCCATATCAACGCTGGGAAAGTGAGTTCGTTGCGGCATTGAGAAATACCATTGAAGCGGCCAAGCAAAACAGGGCAACTATATTATTTCCGGAAAACAATTATTGTTTCGGTAAAATACAAGAGTCAATTACGGAAAATTCTACCCCAAAACCAACTACCAAAAAGGGGGAAATTAGATTTGAAATGATTCAGATGCTACAAAAGGCAACCTTGCAAACCGTATGTAAAGCAATTGTAGTTCGATTGCCAGATTTCTTTGGCCCAAATGTCACCAATGGATTAATAAAGCCAATATTTGGCAATGCAGTAAAGAATAAACCTGTTAGTTGGTTGATTAATGCAGATATTCCTCACCAATTTGCATACACCCCTGATGTAGCACGTATATTTTACAAACTCACGAAACTGAATAATTTACCAAACTGGTTTTTAATAAACTATGGTGGAAAAACCGTTGAGAGCATTAATGAATTGAGTGAAAAAATAAGCAGTTATGCTGGCAATTCACAAAAAGTGAAAGTTGCACCAAAAATGGTGTTAAATTTATTAGGATTGTTTGTCTCTGACGTTAGAGAATTGAAAGAAAATTACTACCAATTTGAACAATCGATAATATTGGATGATAGTAAGTTGAAAAACATCCTTCCTGACTTTCAATCAACCAAACTAGAAAAATCAATTAAACACACGATAGATTGGTATAAAGAAAATATGATTAACTTGCCCTAACAAAAGATATACGATAATTACCTCCTAAGGTCGGCAACTACGTATATCCCAACCGTTAGTAGAAGATAATTTAAAGTAATTTTTCAACTTATATAGTTATTCAAATCGTAACCAACAAAGTTTCTTTCTAATACATCACATACCCTTCCAACATTACCACTTCCACAGAATGGGTCTAATACCAAATCACCTATTTCAGAAGTTTGAAGAATTGGTAGTGTGATAATCTGTTTTGGGAATGGTGCGAGATGTTCTCCATCAATACCTAAGTTCTGATTAGCAACCGCAGTTCTAACTATTTCTTCATTCCAATAGTCACCCATATTCTTTCCTTCTGATTTTGGTAAGTAAGGTGAGATTGATGAGGAATAAGTTCCATCAGATTTTCTATGGCGAGGAGGTAGTGATATTTTAGAATCTGAGTTTAATTTGGTTGGTGTTCGGTTGTATAAATAATCTTTTGATTTGACTAAATGAAAAATAAATTCATATGATGGAGTAAGGTTTGATTTTGATGATGAGGGTTTAGGATTTGTTTTACTCCAAATAATTGTATTTCTGAGAATCCATCCATCAGATTTTAATCTATCAATAACTCGATGAGGTACATTCTGTAAATCACCATTTAGAAATGTATCACCTAAATTTAAAAAGAAAGAACCCTTATCACTTAAAACTCTCTTGCAATCTTTGAAATGTTCTGAAAGGTTTACAACAAATTCTTCAGATGTTTTTTCATTACCTAAACCACCTTCATCAGAATATAAACGCTTGTTCCAATAAGGTGGAGATGTGAAAATAGTTTGAACTTCACCATCCCTCAACTCATCCATATTATCAGAAGATTTTTGATAAAATCTCCATTTATGAATTTCAACTCCTACTCTATTTCTTTTTTCTCTACTACTATTTTCATTTACTTCTCTTTGTGTTTGAACATATGATTGATTGATAGTTAAAACACCCTTATCAATCATTTTAAGGTGTTCTGAGTTATGTTTTCTAATAAAGAGTAGTTTTCCCAACGATGATGATGAAACCCCAATCTGAGAGGATATTTCATCTCTTTTACTATATCTTTTGTTCGGATGAACAGAAGTTAAATCTGTTCTCATCCCTTGCCTATTTTGAAAATGGTTTTCTAAAACATCATATTCAGAAAGTATCTCTTTGGTTGACTTAACTCTCTGTTTGTTGAAATGAACCAAATACAACTCAGTTTCATTTTCACTAAAATCTCTAACCTCAACATTAACTTCTTTCCATTTTAAAATCTTAATAGCTTCAAACCTTCTGTGTCCACTTAAAATTTGATTGTTTTTATTTAGAATTAATGGTTGTAATAATCCAACCTCATCGATTGACTTAACCAAATCATTGATATTACTCAAATCATATATCTCTGAGTTTTTTGGATGTGGTTTAATATCTGATACTTTAAATCTCATATAAGGTTGATTGGTTCGCAATCTAATAAATTGGTATAGGATATGCAAGAAGATTGATTAAAAGGTATTTAAAACACCTTCCTGAGATGATAAATGATGATTCATATCACTTTGTAATGTTTTTTGATGTTTTCAGATGTTTTTTAGTGTTATTAATAAAATTCCAATACTTATATACAGATGGATAAACCATCAGATAATTAATTAGAAAACAATACTTATATACAGATGGATAAATCAGAATTTCAAAAGAAAATCAAAACAGATAAAGATTTCAGAGATGAGTTTGTTATTCAATTAATGAAAGAATTAAATCAACTACTAAAATCAAAAAAGAAATATGTTAAAAGAGAAAGTTAATCAAGCGTTTGAATCATTCAATGTTGAGGGATTATTAGGTGTATTAGAGGAACAATATGGTAGAAAATTTATGTTGGAATATTCTGATGTATTTTACCTATGGTATTGTGTACAGAGAAATATGGTTAAAGAAAACATAACTGATATTAAGAACTACTTAAATATCAATAATGTATTCGATAATAAAACACAAACTGATAGTACAATAAGAAGATATTTTAAGTTCAGAAACTTACTGCCAGACCTTAGTGAATCACAACATAGGAGATTAAATAAAGCGAATCAGTTCTTAAATCCATTAGTTAATTTTCAATCTGTTGGAAATAAAACATTGGGTATAATCAAAGAAGAAGAAACTAAAACCAATAATGTAATTGATATCACAGAAGGTAATCACACCATTATTGCTAAGATTGATTCTGAAGGGATGATTAGTTGGAGAAACTTTGATTTAACAGAGAATCAAATAGATTGGGTAGAATCAAATAATATAAAATATGAGGGATAAAAATGATTGGATACTATAGTACAATACTTAAAGATAAGGATGTATCATCTAACGTAAAGAGAATGATATTAATGGAAAGAGCTGGATTGAAAGTTCCACCAAATAAAAAGAACGATGCAGAGGAAGAATTAGATAAAACTAAACTCAAAGATGATGCTTTAGAAAAAACATTTTCAGATGTGAAAGATGATGAGTTTGAATATGAATTAGAAGAAATCATCAAAGAATTAGAAGATTATATTGATGATAAAGAAGAAGAAGAAGAAGATGTAGTGGATTTTTTAAAGAACATCGACTTCGATTGTGTATGTAAATAATAATCAAAGGATATCTGTATATCCGAATATCCAAAAAACCAATATTAATATGAATGAATTAGAAACATTTAGAATCATTGGTGTTGATGTAAAGAAACTCAACTCCAAACCAATCCATAATAGGATAGAAACTGAAAAACTATTGGGAGTTACGAACCAAACATTAAATAAGTTTAAAAAGAAAGGTTGGATTAAAACTTCTAAGTATAAGAATAGAAGTTATTTCACAACCCAATCAATAATAGAATGTATTAAATATCAACTCCAAAGCGATAGAGTAAATAGTGAATGGAGAGATATTTGGAATTAAAAATATCACCTCAACATAGTTCCAATCTGTGATATGATGAGAGGGGTGGGGGCATTTTAACGTAAACCCAACGAAACTTTTTTCCAACCCTCTCATCTTTTACGTTTTTATATCGGTGTCAAAAATTTTGTCATATAAAAACTCCCCTCTAACACCTACATTTCAGTACCTATATGGGTTACAACTCTGCAACCATAACTGACAAAATGTCGTAAATCACAAATTACTTTATTATCTTTGTGGCTTATTTGGTATGGATTTGGTAGTTAACCCCAAAGTTGGGGATAACTCAATTTCACAAAAATTGAAAATGTGAAAGTTAACCCCATCCCAATTTGAAGAAAAATATAAAAAATTGAAAAACAAAGGATTAAATAGTGCTGAGGTATTGGAAAAAAGAGAGTTAACCCCAAAGTTAACCCCAAAAAATCCAAACGAATATAATGGTGAAGTTATTGATAATCAATCGTTTACATCAAAAAACACCGATACAAAAAAATTGTATCTAGAAAGTTATGGTTGCCAAATGAATTTTTCTGATAGTGAAAT
>CEOC01039500.1_pt1 | contig 21401 bp, 30 predicted proteins | sample 356191 | NCBI WGS metagenome assembly CEOC01 (sample SAMEA2619952, study PRJEB7988) | marine metagenome | biome: marine biome (ENVO:00000447); feature: deep chlorophyll maximum layer (ENVO:xxxxxxxx); material: "saline water (ENVO:00002010), including plankton (ENVO:xxxxxxxx)" | depth 17 m
ACTATCTGCAGGATAAAGTTAATCTCTGCGCCAGTCTCCATGTCGCGTTGTTTCGTTGCTCTTGCGGTGCGCACCCGTGTTTCTTCGTCAAATGATAGTTCAATCTCCGTATCACATGCCGCACGCAATGCGCTGGCCCCACGCGCACCCTTCGACGCATCCTTGCCGCTGTGGTGGACTAGCATAATGTGAACCCCTGTTCGCTCTCGTATAGCGTCCAGTCCTGCGATTAGCTTGGACATCTCAGAGTTATTGTTTTCATCCATCTGACCTGCCGTAGCCCTCGCCAAGGTGTCAATGACCAAAACCGTGACAGGTTCATTGCGCTTCCCGATTTCCGCCATGATTGCTTCGACCTTGGCTATATCTTCTTCCGCGTCATATAGATTGATAGGCGAAGGTCTGACCGCAAGTGATACATCGTTGAACCCGTGTTTCTCGTGCAGCGCATATAGTCGGTTCTCAAACGCTCTCCCGCCCTCTGTGGCTAGATATAAGACTGACCCACGCTTGACCCTGTTGCCGATCCATTCCTCGCCCGCAGCTATGTGGTAAGCCAAGCTCATGCAGAAAAAGGATTTGCCCACGTTTGACGGGCCATACACCACGCTAATTGAATTTTCCGCGATCCAGTTCTTGATAATGTATGTGCTGTCCAAGCGTGGCCTTGCATCGCTCGGAAATATAACTTCGTCCAGCACGTTGCGCGGTTCAAGTTTCTTGCGGGTATCCTCTGAACCCCGCGCAATCCACACGTCATTCCAGTCTAAACCTTCGCTGTCAGGTATGACGCATTCTACGCCGTGATCCTTGAACGCTTGTTCACATGCCTTGATGCCTGCTGGATCGTTATCCCCCGCAACGATAAACCGCGTTTCTGGTTTAACCTCTTTTAACGCAGTTATAACATTTGTTATATTGCTGGCGTTTAGCGCGTGCACGCATGGCGTCCCCGTGGCTTCGTAAACACTTGCCGCAGTGGCAAACCCCTCGGCAATATAGCATTTGTCCTGTATGGGACCGCCCACAACGTGAAAGCACCCCTTGTAGTCCAACCCATAGTTAAATTTCTTTTTGCCGCTTTCGTCTATGAATTGCGTGCCTACAACTTTTCCTTTGTTGTTTATGATGCGGATATGTAGATCGCCTTCGTCAACTATTGCGCCATGCTGCTTAATGCGCTTGCGGGTCAGGTATGGGTGTATCTCTGGTGTTTCGGGTAGCTTGACCACGTTATCTGGGGTTTTGTTCATTGCGTCGCTCGTTTCGCTTATGATTTCCTTGTCTGGATAAAGGCCACGCTCTCGCAATATCTGGATTATTTCTTTCCAATCCTGACATTGCCGACAGTTTACCTTTAGATTGCCTTGATATTCGCTAATCCAAAACCGATCAACACCCCCGCAATTCGGGCAAGGCCCGTGGTGCTCTTGGTGGCTTGTCTTTTTAAGCTGTAACGCGCTTATGATTTGCGGCGCGTATACGCTATATATGGGTTCTGGGTACTTGATCTTGCCTACATCTTGCCCTATCATTGCTTTAACAAATGCTCCTCACACGGTTATTTGTTTTTCTTGTCTCGATGATGAACTGCCCCACGTGATCGCTCCGTGGGGCATTTTTTTTGCTTAGAATGGAATTTCGTCCTCTAGCACGTTATTCGCAGGTGCAGCTTGTGGCGCACTTGGCTTAACAGGTGGCAAGCCAAAGGGGTCATCCTCTTGCTTTGCTGCCGTAAACCCATCAGTTGCGCTGAATGGATCGTTTGACGCTTCCTCAGCAAGCTCTAAGACCTGCACGCCGCGCAACCTAAGCCCAACACCAGACACAGCCCCCGTATTATACGCGAATAGCTGCCCCCATACATTGACTTTACTGCCAGAGGTTAGGCGAAAATCCGCTGGTAGCGTGTTTTTGTTCGCATCTTTTTGCAGAGGTGGCTTTGTGGCTTCACCATTGTAAGCACCTTTTAGCTTGGCTTTGCCTTGCGGCTGCCCATCGTCTAGTTCCTTATATGGGTAATACATGGGTTTGGGCTTCCACTTGCGCTTTGTATCTGCAGCCGCAGTTTCCGCGTAGATTTCATCGCATTTCTTAAGAAATTCTGTGGCATCCTCATTGGTCATATTGAATGAAATTTCATATGCTGCCCCATCTTCCTCTGGCTTGCATGGCACGGTTTTGTTTTCCATGTTGTCAAAGCGATAGGTTTGATTGATGCGCGGGTATTGCGCGGTTACGTTCTCGAATAGAACTTGGTTAGGTGTTAGCATTTTCATAGACTTGTCTCCTTGTTTTAAAATGCGTCTACTTCGTCTTCCATCCATGCAGGAAGAAAGACTTGATTTACGTCAGGCCAATCTGTCGTAAATTCCCCTGTTCGCATAGCATTGCCGATCTTTTCCAATGTGGCAAGCATGCGTTTGTGTGCGTGCGCTAGGTGTAGTTCACTTAGTTCATGCACAGTTGTGACATATGGTGCGTTCTTTTCTACTGCTATGAGATACATAGTTTTGCAGGGTAGGCCCGCTTCCCACATAGTGTGCAGGTAGAAAGCTATTTGCACGTCATAGTTATACCGCCGAATTTCCCGATGAAATGCCTCTGGCGATGCGTCCTGCGTTGTCTTGATGTCGATAATGTAAGGCTCATCCGTTTTCTTTTTCGGCATGATTAGCCCGTCTGGGCGCACCTTTATGTCAACACCAGTCTTGCTGCAGGTTGTGAATATGCTGGCCTCTGCGACGAACGCATCAGAATACACAGTTTCTTTTAAGAAATCGCAGTGCATGAATGCGTTTGTTGCCATAGCCATGCAGGTGTCGTAGTCTTTTTCGGTAAGGATAACCTTACCTTCCTTTTCAGCTTTCGCCTTGGCATCCTTCCATTTGCTGCCGCGTCTATCCGCTGGGCCGCGCACAACTAAATCCTTTTCAGGTTCTAGGATCATCGCGTGCGCACCCTTTCCCATGTCGAAAGCGTTGCTCTCTTTACGCTCTTGACCTGCCCAGTGTAGCAGGGATTTGCTTAGGACTGTCTTTGCGTCACTGCTAGAGATATGTGGAAATATCGCTTTGTCGTGATACTCATAGTCTGGCAGGTTGTATTCAATTTGTGTCATGGTACTTCCCCGATAATGCTTCAGATACGCGCCCTGCATTTACTCGCAGCGCGTTTGCGATTTCTTGCTGTGACATATGAGGAAACATCTCGTGCAACTCTATTGCTTTTGCAGCAAGCTCTTTCGTCATCTTGCGTGATTTCACAGGTGCCTTGCCATTCTCAAACACGCGATACATGTACTGCAATGCGCCCTCTATGCGTGTCCTTACTTGACTATCCATGTTGTATTCTAGGGCTTCTAAAAGTATTTCCCTAGCTTTCGGTATGTCTGCCATTCCAGTTCTCCCTTGCTACATAGATGAACGCTTCCCAGTCCATCCTTACTTTCTCATCGTGATGCGCGCCATCGCCCATCAGATGCTCTAATCGCATAACCACAGTGATTGGCTGTCTGTCGTATTTGTAGACAAGCACAGGTTCTTTACCTGCTGCCTGCGCTGCCCTTTCGACTTGCACCCACCACTCTGGGCGAAACGTGTGATGCTTACCGCCGTATCGCTTGCACTCGATAACGTAAGGCCAGCTTTCATCGTCCGTTATAATGTCGCCGTGGTCTGCGGCTCTGTACTGCTCAATATCGCGCTTTGCGTTTAACCCCAGATCAGCAAAAAGCATATTTGCTATGCTGCGTTCAAACGATGCGCCTTTGTTACGCCCGTTGACCACTGCTGGCTATCTCCTGCTGCAATTCTTCTAGATGTTCTGCGTAATGCCAGATCGCGCGTTCTACAAAGTCGCTGCGGCTTGGCGGTTTGCGCAACATGTCTAGCGGCGGTTCAAACCGCAGTTTCTCTATAAGCTCATCTGCCTTATGCGACAGATGCAGCATACATGCTTTTGTATCTTTCATTTTTACCTCGCAAAAAAAATTGTTGACACCCTGCTTTTAGCTTGATACCAATTAAGTGTCAACGGGGAATTGACATAATATTAACACATGGAAGGATAAACATGGATAAACACAATAAATACGTGCAAGCCTACTATCAGGCTTACAGCAGAGCGGAAGCTGCACGCAGTACACTTGCGCAAGGCGAAACTGTTCCGCTGTCTTGGTTAGAGGAAATCTGCCAATCAATCGACTTAATGGATGCAAACCGCAATGTGGTCCAGCATACTCGTTGAGTACATAAAGCAAATGCATGGGGTGTCAGTCATCTGGCATCCCAGCGAAACAGAAAAGGAGCCACCGTTTTGATTAGTTATATCGCATGTCCAGAGTGCAATGGCACAGGCTATATAGAGCGTGAGCGCGTTGCACCTTGGATCGACAGAGACACACCGCCAGACTTGGAAGCGTATGACGAGGTATGCGAGCTATGCCTTGGTGACGGTGAGATACAAACAGATGTTTATGGGGACGACGATGAAAGCTGAGAAGAAAACAGAGACACGTGTGAGCAAAGCTATCGCAGAAGCATGGGAAGGCTCCACAAGTGCAAAGCAAGCTGCAGAGAAGTACGTAGCCTTGCTGAAAGAGGATCAAGCATTGCGTGATGAAGCGACAGAGGCTTGGTTAGAGCGCATTGCATATCAAGATGTGGTTAAGTATCCGCGCAACTATCGCGCTGCATTTAAGAACAACGCACAAAAGCTCAAGGTTCTGCAGAAGGGCGAGACATCCACGCCTAGCGTTGCGCTGACAGGTGTTGTGTCGATCTATGCGCAAGACATGTTTGAGCGTTTCCGCTTGCCGATCAGTGGTGTCCCGCTTGGGGATGCAACACGTGAAGATTTAGAGAATGCAATCGCGCATGAAGGGTCACGCAGTACGCACCATGCGCAGCAAAAAGTGTTCTATGAGAAAATGCAAAAGCGCCTGTCTGGCAATGCACAAGTTGTGCGTGAAGTCTGGACAACAGAGGAAGCTGAACGCGCCTATCAAGAGGCACTAGCATAATGTTACAGGGGATCAGAGCGGGTTCGCAGAAATGCCATGATTGTCGCGCCCCTGCCAGTTTTATTTGGGGCCATCACGCGCCAGCGTTTACGTCATTCACAGACCGCCCCAAGGGAAGGGCCACAGATTGAATGCAGCAATGCCAATACAGCAGCGCCCTTCCCACTCAGTTTAACGGGGTCATTGTGAAAACGCAGAAATGCCTAGACATTGTTGCCCCACGGGGAGAGCCATCAAACGTTCGCAGAGATGCCTCTATAGTGCCGCTCTTCCCAACCAGTTACAGGGGGCCATCCAAAAAACGCAGCAATGCCATGTAATCCCCGCCCCCACCGAATTTGGGCCAATAGACCAACGCAGAAATGTTAAGATGCTTTCGCCCAATAACCAGAGGCCAGAATACCGACGCAGAAATGCCATTATCGTAGCGCCTCGCAACATAAAAAGGAAAACAAATGGACAAGAGATACGAAAACCCAACCATTGCAAAGATACAATTTGCGTGGCGCAACCGCCAGAACATGGTCAGAGCAGAGGCCAAGCTAGTCTTGCAGATTAAAGCCACATGTCGCGGCCTGCGCGATGGTGACATAAAAGAGGCCAACAAGCTATTTGCACAGCTAAAGAAAGGCGAAGCTACATTTGAGGCCACAACAGCTACACAACCTTTGTTCGAGGCTCGTGAGCCATTGCTTGAAGCCCGCAAGAACTTTGAGAAATATCTTGCAGACTTAGCCAAAGAATTACCCGCTTCAACATTTGTGGATAAAGTAAAAGGCTTTGGTCATCTCGGTCTTGCGGGTATTGTGGGTGAAGTCGGTGACTTTATGGCATACGAAAAAGAGCTTGACGGTATATACAAACGCGCTGGGCTTGCAGTGATTGAAGGTGAGCGTCAGCGCAAGCACAGTAATGCCGACATGGCCTTGATGCACGGCTACAGTCCATCCAGACATGCGGTATTTTGGACTATTGGCGACAGCTTGCTAAAAGCACAGGGTAAAGAAGAAAATGCTGGGCCATACCGCATAATTTACGATAATCGCAAAGCTATGGAGCGTGAGCGCGTTGGCACAGATGGTCACGCACACAACCGCGCTTTGCGCTATATGACTAAGCGCCTTGTGCGCGATTTATACAACGAATGGAAAGAGGTAGCATGAAATGACTGACAACCAGATCGCTAAGTATTTGGAACACACAATAAAAGACTGCATAGCGGCACGAGCAAATCCTACATCTGCACTGGTGCATATTGATGCGATACACTCTAGGATGAAGCACGTTTTAGATAAGCTCAAAGAAGAGCGTGATGATGTAACAGGAGCACCAGTATGACAATAGCCACAGCATGGGCTGCACTAGCCAAGCAGGAAAATGCTGCGTACCGCAAGAAATGGGGTACAGGACTGCAACAGCAGAAACGCGAAGAACCCAAACCAAAGCAGAAGGGCAGGCCGCTTGGAAGTTATAACCCAGAACGTCGCGATCTGATTATAGAAATGGTACGTGAGGGGTTCCGCACATGTGATATTGCCAGAGAGGTAGGCATATCTGAAAGCAGTGTGCGTTACTGGCGGGCTAAATACTGTCAGAAATAAATCGTGTGGGGCGCGCTATGAGATGTGTCGGGATATAGCTGCTGGCTGGACGCCGCGCCCCACCGCGACAAGATAGCAAAACAGGGAGTGAGTGCAATGGAGTTTTTCACAGCTTTTTACATAGAATACGCCGTGCGAGGCATGGATATACAGACGTATATACTGCTGCCCAGCTATGAGGCGTGTCAAGTTTTCATTCGGGATAATGAGGATATGGATAAGTATATGTTTGCAGAGGGTGATGTAGACAAATGGTGCATCCGCACAGAGAAGCTATCCGCAAGTATTCGCCCAAAGCTGCGCCCAGAAGGTCTTTAAGGCGTTACAAAAACATGTTATATTTCAAGCATGTAGCCAACACAAGAAGTCTGAGCCTTGCCTATCAAAGACAAGGGGAAGCGCAGGGAGTATAACAAAAAGTACGGCGCTGATTGGTATCAGCGTAACCGTGAAAAGACGCTTGAACGCACGCGAAAGCGAAAGAAAGAGCAACGACAGAAGTTCAGGGATTACAAAGCAGGCTTGTCCTGCTTTTTTTGTGGCTTTTCGCACCCTGCCGCGATAGATTTCCACCACCCCGATCAGAACGGCGATCCAAAGGTAAGCCACTTATTGCAGCAAGGTCAGTTTAAGAAAATGTGGGCAGAAGTGGAGAAATGCATCCCACTGTGTTGTAACTGCCACAGAATTTACCATTGGATGGAATTAGAGGGAGAAAAGGATGAATGACATACCAGAATACTTTGCCATCGCAGCAAAGATTATAGAGCGTGCAGAGCGCGGCTTGCCGCAAGATAGGTGGATGCGCGGGGATCACGAAATGGAAGCCCTTGTTCGCGCTTATATCGCCTTGCTTCGCACATGTGAGACAATGCACGCTGACATGATACAGCGTGGAACTGACGCAATGGATATTAGCTAATCCACGCAAAACCTTGTAGACTGGCATCAGCCAACAAAGGAGCGCGGTATGCAAACTTTCGTAAAAATCGACATGGACGACGATATTGAAAGCACAAGCGAAGAGGTAGATGCGCTTCTAGACTACATGGATGAACGTGTAGAGCAAGGAGTGCAGCCAGAGGAAGTCATGGCTGCAATCATTGTTGTACTTGCGCTTATGTCAGGTGAGAGCGAAGGTGCGGAAATACTTCACTAACTAAGCCAGCGGTATATGTCCTTGGTTTTCTTGATGCGATCATCAAGCCCATGATAGCCACCATTGACGCGACGTGTGATTTGCTTGATTACATCCTCGCTGACACCTTGATCCGCGATTTTGAACAGGCCATTTTTCTCAAAGAAAAATATAGCGCTGTCCATAGCTAGCTCATCCGCAATCGGTGATGGATCATCAACCAAACCATCGCGGCCTATATGCTCTGCAAACTCGCGCGTATTGTCTTTGCCAGTAAGCTGGATGAAGCCCTTGCCTGCGTACTTCCAGCCATCACCTGAGCTTTCTGGGCCATTGCCCATGCGGCCTGAATAGACTTTGTTTGCAAGTTTCTCTGGGTTCATTGCATATGGCGCAGCTTCCGCTTCTGAGGCAAAGCGAGAGGGCCACACGCGGCACATGGTTGCAGCACGGTAATTCAGATTTTCCTCTGACACCAAAAAGTTCATGCTTTCATGCGCGGCTTGACCAAGCAAGTGTGCGCCACGCACCGCATTTAGCTTGTAGTGGTTCGCGATAGCGCAGGCAGTGTTTGGCCCGAATGCGCCATCAGGAGTTACGCCGCAAGTCTTCTGCAGCATCTTTAATGCGTCACCTTTAGCCATTATCTTTTGCCTCCGAAAAACTTGGTTGCTGATCGTACACCAAAGGATGCAGCCACGATTACGCCCAGCGTGTATTGATACCACTCAGGCATGCTTTCTAGCGCAGCAAACCCATCAGCAACAGTTTGCCGACCCCATTCGCCTGTAAAACACAGCACAAGCGGCACAGAGAATAAAATAGTCAGCCACTCGTCTTTCCATGATGACTGACTGCCCTCAGCCATAATCTTTTCCCACTCAGCCTCAGACGTGGCTGCGGATTTCATAATCGTAGCCTTAGCTTCTGCCTCAACTAGCTTTAGGTTAGCCGCAGCAGCTTGTGCATCAGCTTTGCCTTTCAGCCAGCCGCCAGCAAGCTCTGTGAGTGGCCCTATAATCGCCTGTATCATTTGCTGGCCTCCTTGCCCATCCAAATGCCAAAGCAGCCTGTGAGGGCACCCATGCAGACGCTGACAAGCCCTGCCTGAGCATTGCTTGGGTCATCCAGTGACATGAACCAGTGGACGCTTTGGTACGTTAAGACTGTAACTGCCAGCATCATTAGTCGAGGCAGTATTTTCCAGTCATCAATAAATGTTTTAGCCATCACCATTTCCCCTGTTGTTTGCCGACGAAATAAAATCCCACGCTGAGAATACCAGCGCCTGATACAAAAACCAGAATGCCAAAAACCCACTCAATAATCGCCTGCTTGATCTCTTGCTTGCGATACATCGTCTTGCGGCGTTTCTCTTTAACTTCACGCAGTATTTCAAGGTATTTATCCTTACCCTTTGCGCCGCCAGTGTAGGTCACAAGTCGTAAAATCTCGGCACGTTGTTTGGCGAGTTTTTCTTGCGCTGCATAAATTTCGATAGCCTCGGCCTCTGCCGATCCGCTAAAGGCTTTATACCACGGCGGGTTCTTCGCCTTCTTTTCTAGGAAGGCAATATCTGATGCAGCACCAGCCCACTTAGATAGCTGACCCACGCAATCCTCTATTTCGCGACCCTTTGCGACCATCATCTGAATGCCTTTAAACGCGGCATTTGCTGTGGCTATGGCTGTGACTGGATCAATCATGTCTGTCTAATCCTCGCTGGGCAGATATACTCAGGGCTTACTCGATAGAATATATCATAATAGCCGTATTTTCGCGACCCGCAGTCATAGTAGCATATTTTGTGAAACCCGAGCGAGAAGCTATGCCCCCATGCTATGAAGGCAAGCGCACACAACTCACTTGCGTAGCGCCTGCTCTATTGTGTCTAGCTTGATAAAGATAGCTTTGATCGTTTCCTTCATTTCTTTCATTTCGCGATCATGCGCTAACTTGTATGCTTCATTCTGTGCCTTTAACACAGCTATATCAGTATGGTGCTCACCTTGACGTTGATACATCACCCAAACAAATGCTGCGACTGGCAAAACCACCCACTGAACAATCGCGTCGATCATGTCAAAGTTCACTTCCATCTTACCACTTGCCTTCCCACACTCGCAGGTTGCTAAACTCGTTACTCATTAACTTCTTTTTTATCACATCTTTGACCGCTTGTGTATCATTCCAAGCCACACCAGCCTCTTTTAGCCAGATATTTAGCATAGCCATGTCAACATTGCCGACATGCTTGTAGTCTGATCCAAAACTATTGTCTGTGACTTCGCGTGCGTGTTGTGCGTCTTTGAGCGCTACAGATGCATCGTGGGTTTTCTTAATGATGAGCTTGTCGTCATCAAAAGTAATATTTTCACTTATCTTTGTTGATAGATTTGGCATTACTCGTTGCCTTCTTTTTCGCTGGTGCCTTCTTTGCTGCAGGCTTCTTTGGCGCAGGTTTTTCCAGTGGTAACTCAGGCAGGACTTCTAAAGCCTGCGGTTTCGTCACTGAGATTTTATTAACCTCTGCCTCTGGTAAATCAATAATATCACCGTTGCGCACTAAGCCAAGACTTGTAGACATGCTGCGGTATCGTACTAAAACTCTCATTTCAAACTCCCAGAAAGGAAAAGGGGGCCGTGAAGCCCCCTAATGCGTCATTATGATGTTGAGCAGTCAACAACCATGCCGTTTGCCGCTTCGTTCTTACATACCAATGTAAGTTCTGTAACGACTTGGCGAGTTGTGTTGTCGCCTGTTTTCGCAAGCTGAACGTTTTTGGTTGGACGCAATGTTGCGACTTCCCACATATCGTCCTGCATGATGAATACGTCACGACCACGGTTCTCACGTGATGGAACGAACTCAACAGTACCCCAAGGTGTAACGTAAACCGCTAGTGATTTGATCACACGCTCGTCGCCAGCTTGTACTGCTGAACGCTGGTTGTTGTTACCTGTGAAACCTAGGGCAACGTTCATTTGGAACGCTGATAGATATACAGTGTCAGGGTTGCCACCGTTTTCCCAGATAGACTGCATGCAGCTATCGAAGTCAGTTTGTGAGAACGCTGTTTGTGTACCGTCTGTACGTGCGTCTGTACCGTCACCAGTTGGGTCAGCACCACCTGTACCTGCGTTGGTGATGTTTGAAGTCAACCATGAAGGCGCACCAGCAAGTTCACGAGCTGTTGATGAGTTACCAGCTACACGAGCATTGTTGTCGAAAAGTGCTTTTTCGATGTCCAATTTTTGCTCTTTGGCAATCTTCAAGACTTGGTAAGCAATCTCACGTGCGCGACCTGCTTTGTCCAAACCTTCGTCTGTGTCAGGTACGACAACTGCGTTCTTAAAGATTTGTGTGTAGTTGCCCAAGCGAGTTGTCGCTGTTGCTGCGTTTGCAGTTGTTGCGTCACCTTCAATGTGCGCGTTCGCTGCAGATGCGCGTAGGCTATCTGTTTGCCATTCGTGCAAAGTGTTGCGAGCACGTGATGTGCCTGACTTTGTCATAAATGGAGTTTCTTCTGGCGAAATATTGGTGATGTAATCTGCCAAATCTTCGCGGATGCCGACTGCGTCATAGCTGTCGAATGTGTTGGTTGGCTGTGCCATAGTTCACTTTCCTTTACTAAAGTTTAGGGTTTATCAGCAAATCAGTAAAGTCACGCGGATTGCCCGACTTTATTGCCTTTGCCTCTGCCTTTCTGCGAGTTGCAGACTGACTATCCTGAGCACGTTTAGCACCAGCCTTGACGACAGGCTTCGCTTGCTTAGCCTTTGCGTCAACGTTCTTACGATTGGCCTGCATTCTGCGGTAGCGAACCGCGTCATACAGAATTTCAATCTCTACAGCATCGGTGAGTTGCATGAGCGCTTCTTGCGGAACGCCATAATACTCTGTGCCGCCGCGCAACATATCCTGAGCCGCTTTCTCATATTTCTGAGGGTCAGCGAAGTCTGGAATGCGTTGCTGCAATAGCTGCATTTGCTCCTGACGGTGGGCTGCTTTCTGAGCCTCCGACTGTTGCGCACGCTGCTGTTGCATTTGCTGCATTTCTTGCACCTTAGCGTTATACTCAACCATTTCCGTTTCGTAGGCTTCCTTTTGCTGCATGTAACCGATGGGGTCACTTTCCAAAAGTTCCTTTGATGGCGGTGTAGGCTGCGTAAAGTCGCCTTGCTGCATCTGGTTATACATGTTCAAGACAGCTTCTTGCTGCTGAGCTAATTGCGCTTTTGCCGCTTCTAACTGCTGCACTTCCGTTTGGACTTGCTTTGCAGCTTCCGCGTTTTCACGCATTTTTTGCTGAATATAGCCCTGACCCGCTGCAGATTGCTTTAGTTGGGAAAGGGTCCAGCGCTCTGGTTTTCCGTCAATAGTAACGTCAAACAGAGTATCGTCGCTGTCATCCTCAACGGCTTCTACCTCGTCAGTATATTCAGTTGCATCGTCTTCATATTCGGTTTCACCATCATCGTCAGATGCTTCGATGACTTCTTCATCCGCAGCTTCTTCAACGTATTCGCTCTCAGCGTCCTGAGTTGGCTCATCCGTAGCTTCAACTGTTTCTGTAGAATTTAGGTCTGGTGACAGTAGGCTTTCTACTGTGGTCTCAAGTGTAGTCGCTTCCACGGTACTACTCCTTATTTGTGGCGATCTAACATGCGCTCTGCAGCAATAGCTGCGTCAAGCTGCATTTCGATCTGGTTTAATGCACGCATGATTGCGTGCGCCTCTTCGCGCTGCTTTGTTTCCTCTGCCGCGCTATTCGAGAATATGCTGATCTGCACATCCCGAACATCTTGGACAAACTGCTGAAACGCAGTGTCATTCTTTAATCGCTTGGCCTCATCAGCCTGTATGCGAATGCTATCCATGCTTACCCTCTAGCTGCATTCTGCGCTGCCTTAATTGCAGCCACATCTACACTGGTGCCATACTGACCCAGCACCTTAGCTGCATCAACCAGCAAATCTTGATCCATCTGGTCACGCTTGCGATCATCCTCCATAGCCAGCTTTTGCTGCTCTAGCTGCAGCTTTGCCATGTCAGACTGCATCTGCGCCTGAGCCTTCATTTGCTCTGCAGCTAGGAATGCTTGGTTTGGATCGGTTGCGCCCTGAGCCTGCTGGGCTTGTGCCTGCTGCTGCATTGCAAGTAGCTGCTGCTCAACCTCTGGCGTGATCGGCGCAAAGTAGCGATCAGAGTTGCGCACGCCAGCCGCAGCCAGCATATCAGATAGCGTATTGCGAATGTTGGTAAGGGAAACCATACCATTGTAAGGCCCGTAAGCTGTGTAAATCTGCTGCTGGATTTGGAATGCCTGCTGCAAAGCCATCATCTTTTCTTCTTCGCGGCCTGTGCCCAAGCCTACGTTGATGCCGATGTCCATATCTGAGCGCCACACACGAGGATCAACCTGCACAAATTGGCCGTTGATCTGCATGGCCTGTTCTTCGTCTGTGTGCTTGATTGCTGTGCGCAACATTATTCCAAAAAGACGCTTCATACCATCTGCTAAGTTGCGCACCATAACCTCAACCTGACCCGCTTGGGCTTGGATTGTGGCTTGGACTGCTGCTTTAGTCGTAGACTGCATTGCGTCTGGGTCTAGCCCCATTGATGCACGGGAAACGCCAGTCTTGTTCTCGACTAGCTGATCCATGTACGTCAGCGCACCAAGTGTCTGGCCCGCAGTAAATGGAACGTCCAGCGGTTGGATTGACCCAGCCTGACGCATACGCACAATCGCGCCGATCTCGTTATTCAGCACGTCATCAATATTCACCGCGCCATCAACAATACCAATGCGTGGGTTGTTTGTCATGGCTACGTTGTCAAGAATGCTGCGCAAGATTGCTGTGCTTGCGTCTTGGTCATCCATAACGATCTCAGCCAAGCTGCGCCCGTAGAATGTGTGCGGCTCAGGATCAACCTCAAACACTGCAAATGGCACCTCATCCCAAGGCTCCAAGTCTAGAAGCTTGTAATTGGTCCCGCCGCAGATAAAGCGATGCAGGACTGGAATACCTGTGCCATCCACGTCAACCTTCATGTAGGCTTCAGTGACCGCAACACGGCGCATTGAGGGATCGCCCTCTTCGTCCTCATAGTCGTCTTGTGCATATCCTTGGCGTTCGATTTTCTCTGCCTCAGACATGTCAGACGCACCGTAAAGCCCATCTAGGTTATAGATGTCCTCATAGTCATAGCCCATCTCAACCAAGTCACCCACACGCATCTCTGTGCGGTGCGCTACGATATATGCATCATCAATACTGCGTGCCTGAGAGTTTACAAAGAACTCCTCTGGCGGCACGCTTTCGATGCGCAAGCGTCCATCAGGCATTTGCTTGCTGATCTTTAGTGAGTGCTGCGGAGCTTCTACCTCTGCGCCAAACTCATCCATGCTCATGGACATCTCAACGCTGTGCTCCAAGATTGTCACATCGTCATCAGATGCGATAAGCATGTATTCATCGTCTGTCAGGTTGTCATACGTGAAAATCTCAGCCTTATAGCTGTCCTCCCAGTATGCCTTAACAATACCGCATTTCTTAATAAGCGCATCATGGAATGCATCATTCAGCACACGATAGCCGTTGTTCTTGTTGAACACGTAGTGCATGTACTGAGTTGCCTGTTCTGCTGCAGCAACATCCTCTGGGCCTAGTGGCATGTACTCGACAGGCTTTGCTGTGGACATAAAGACACGCATCAGGCTTGGCTTCACAGCGCGGATCGTGTCACGCACCTTTGTCGCCACAACCTTGCTGCGACCATCTTCGTATCCGATGTCAACTTCACCGTCGAAGTAACGCTGGGCCTTGATGCGCTCATCTGTGATCTCGCTCTCAACAAAGTCTACAGCCTGCGCAATCGCGTCCTGCAGGATACCTTCAATCTCGCGTTTGTCTTTTGCTTGTGGCTGCATGTGTTACTCCTGCATTTGCGGTAAGAGGCCAGTTTGATCACCAGCCTCTAGCCCGATAAGGGCGCGGATTTCCTGTAGGCTAATAGATTTATTTGGTGCAAGGCCAGTGGCAAGCATGTTTTTAATCTGCTCTGCTGACTTTAGCGCCTTAGCTTCTGATGCTGTCTTGGCTGCAAGCCCTGCAACGCTTACACCAGCCATCGCTGGATTGTATGCAATCGCACCAACATTCAAAGCCTGCATTAAGCCACCGCCAGAAGGTGACATTTTCCCGATCAGGCGTAATGTGTTTTCGCTCATATTGCCGCGAACGAATTGCTCCATCATTTTCAACTCATAATCCAAGAAGAAACGCGATGCTTTCTTGCTGTTCAGGATATTTTTTACGGCGCGGCGATAGTTATTCACCAAGTTTCCACCTGATCCGCTTGCCGCAGTATCAAGCTCTGCCTTTTTGAACGCATCCTCAAGAAGTTCCAGCTTTTTGTAGCGCTTGTTAGCTTCACGCGCAGTTGTCATCAAACGATTAGCTGGTGCTTTAGCTTCGATAGCTTCATCAATCACATCAATGATTTCGCGGATACCCTGCTCATTTCGCGCTGAATTGTAGCGCTTATACAAGCCTTGGCGCAGCTTGTCCAACTGCCCGACTGTCATAGTGCTATCCATCTGCGCTTGGATAGTCTTTAGTGCTGCCTTTGTCTGCAGGTCAACCTCTGGGACGTAGTTAAACTCTGCGACCTTTGCATTTGCCTTGGCTACAATCTGGTTCATCTCGTTTGGCTTGAACTTCACACCAGCTTTATCTACCGCAGCATACGCAGCATTCTTGACTTGCTGCAAATTTTCAAGCGTTGGGCGCTCGATTGATCTTTTAAACAGCGCTTGCGTAGTCTTGTTTGCAGCTTTTAACCCCACAGATGGCGCAGCAAATGCACCAATAATACGGGCTGGTGTTTCTAGTGATGGAGCATATTCCTCTGCGGCTTGGCCTGCAGCCTCACTACCTGCGCCAGCCGTGCCAGCCACAACTGCGCGACGAGCAATGCCAGCAGGCCCGCCAACTACTGCCGAAGGCAAAAACTCAGCGACAGTTTGAGCGTATTCGCCTGCTGTTGTTTGCGGATCATACTGTTCTGCGGGGAAGGCTTCGCGTAAAGCCTGACCAACTGTGGACTGCAGAACGGGTGTCTTTTCATCAACCTCGTAACCTAGCAAATCCTTAGCTTCTTGGTATGTTCGCACACCTAAGCGGCCAAGCATCTCTATAGCCTCTGGCACAGCGATTGCGCCCTCGCGCAAACCACTCTTTAGGGCCATCTTAATATCTTCGCCCTGCGATACTTCTGGCTGCGGCTCTGGGGCGGGAGCGTCCTCGCCAAGCATTTGCATCAAGGCTGCGTAAGCGCCCTCTGCATTTTCACCTGTGACTTTGTACTTGTCGCCATTTGGTGCTGTGATCTGAAAAGTCGCCATGCTCACTACATCTTTTCGATTGTGTAGCCGTTAATTACTACTGGTTTAGTTGTCGGCTCTGGCTTGGCTGTATCCGCAACCGCAGCATCCATTGCCGCCTCTAGGTCAGCGCGAGATGGTGTGTATCGGCTCCCTTCATAACCAGCCAAGCTGAAGTTGTTTTCCTTGAAGTATTGCGCCATTCCAGCTTTTGCCTCGGCTGCAGCGTCAAGTTGAGCAAACAAAGCCCGCAGCCGCGCTGCATTTTGCTCAGGCGGCAAGTTGATGTTGTATGAGCGCTTAATAAGCTCTTTGCCCTCTTGTTGCGCAAACTGGCCGCCAAGAATTTCTCGTAGGCTTGTTTGGACAACGCTTTCAACTAAATCTTTTGCCTGCTGACTTTCTGGTGCAAATACAGATCGACCAAATTCACCAGCTAAGCCCAACAGCGGACCAGTTAGCTGCTCTCCAGCTTCTAGCTTGTCTAGCACAGTCTTGATTTTTGCTGCGCGGTTACGCGCCTCCCCAAGCCCAACAAGGTCAATATCTAAGTATTCTTCGCCAAACTTCTTGTTCATAGCCTCAAGTCCAGCAGGAGCTTTGCCAGTCTGTTCAATCTTAGCTAGATCAGCTTCAAACTCTAAGTAAGTACCCTCGTAACCCTGAGACTGCGCAAGTTTGTAGCGCTCAATGTCTTTGAACTCTTTGCCGCCTGATGTAGCGACCTTGATTGCCTCTGCTCCGCTCATGCCACCATCACGGACCAGCTTAGCTAGATCGGACTTGCCCATTGTTTCCAAGTAAGATGCAGTTACGTTTGCCTTGGCTTGAGCATCCTTGCGTGCGCGGCGCTCCTGACCGCCTGCCTGTATTGCCTGCACCATAGGTGCAAACGCACGTGGATCAGAACCAAGCAATAATCCCATTTTTAATTTATCGGCAAAATCAGCGCTAAGGCCAAGTGCGCCACCTATCAAGCCTTGTGACTTCTGTGGTTGTTGAGGTTGAGCCATTTGTGCTGGTTTGTTTTGCATGGACGCACCGCCTTTTCCATAACCTTCCCAAGCGCCTGTGCCTTGGGTTTTTAGAATATACTGGCCAATCTTATCTTGAGTGGCCTTGTCAAACTTTTGCTCAGGGTCAATGCCTAGAGCCTTAACTGCGTCACGCAAGGTTGTGCCAACAACCTGATAAGCACCAACTGGTGTAGCAACACGCCCAACCTGCCCTTTGACGTACTGACCATACTTACCAGTTGGACTGGTGAAGCGGATAACATCGCCGACAGGCATCTCAGAAACTTTAATCCCAGCAAAGGCACCGTTTGGGCGGTTCTGATAGCCAAAGAGGGCGTCATAGTCGCCCCCGCTTTCGCCCTTAAAGATGTTCTGTTGGTGCTGTTCCCAAGTAAGTGCCATGCTAGATAAACGCCGTTAGTAGACCCATAGGATTAAATGGTGTTCTCGCTGTTGATGTCGTGCTGTATGGGATTGAACCAAGAACGCCAGTCATTGCGCCAAGCCCAGCCAGAGGCGCACCAGCCGCGCCATAGTATTGCTGCTTTGCTAGGTCCATCATTTGCTGCTGAAGCTGACGCTGGAATGCACCTTGTTGACCAATCGCTGCTTGCGTTTGCTGACCCATGCCGAATAGCTGACCACCAAGCCCAGACAATCCACCTGCGCCCGCCTGCTGAATACCTGCAGTGCGGAAGGCTGTGTCCATAGCTTGCTCATAAGCACGCTGACGTTGTTGAGCTGCAATGTCGCCAGCCATGCGCCCATATTCGCCAGCCATAACACCCTGCGCTACGCCATGACGTGAGCCACCAAATGCGCCTGCCTGTGTGGCTTGTGCGCCAAGTTGGCTTTGCGCCATCTGCTGCTGACGCATGATGTCTTGCTGCGTGCGATCAATGACCTCACTTGTGTAGGGCGACATGTAAGGCTGAGCGCTTGGCTGAAAGCCAGCTAGGCCGCCATACGTTTCCCCCGCTCCGCGCATTGCTGCGGCTGAACCTTGGAATACGTTTTGCGTAGGTTGATTTGCTGCTGCGCCCATTGTGTTATCCTCCAAATAGGCCGCCGAATAGCTTGCCTACGTCCTTTTTGGCTGTTGCTGCTGCGTAACCAAGGTCTGCTTTGACCTGATCCGCAAAAGACATTCCGTGAGATGGTGTTGAATATTTCCCGATCTGACCCTTTGTATCCAGCATACCGCTTGGCTTAGCCGCATATGGCCCAGTAGTCGGACGCGTTTCAGGGAAAATTCTATAATGGCGCTCAAGCGCCTCTGCTGTGCTTTCGCCACCGCCACCGCCGCCGCCGCTTGATACAGGAGCCGCTACAGGCGCTGCAACAGGAGTAGGAGGTGGAGCGACAGCCGCACCTGTGATTGGGTCAAACCCAGTCATCTGCGCAAAATAAGCATACTGGTCTGGACGAGTTTCTCTCAAGCGCTCCATTGAGGCCATGTAAGCAGGATAAGAACTGTATCCTGTCAGGCCGCCTTGGGTGACAGTCTCCATGCCGCCCATGTCCAGCGCTGCAGGTGCCTCTAAGCCAAAAGCAGAGGCCATGCCTCCTACGTTTCGGGCTAAGGCCGCTTCATACGGATTTACGGCTGCAACCTCTGGACCCATGTAAGGTAGCTTTCCAAGAGCATCAATTTGCTTTGCCTTTTCGAGCGCAAACTGCCCAGCCTCTTCCATGTAGGCTGGTATTTCTGCCTTTTCAGTTCTACTACTGCCGCCCATATTAAAACTCCAAGTGCATTGTTATAGAGTGAGGCTTCCAGCCTATCTTCTCTAAAGGTTTTTGCCATCCTAAACGACCATCAAATGTGGCAAATGAACAGCCCATAAGTTTTGCCCATTCTTTCACACTTTCAGTCATTTGTAAAATTTCATCCAATTTACCGCCTGCAAGAAAGACATGCAGAGCCTTTCGGTTATGATATACCACTATTTCTGTCACAATGCACCCCTGCTCTGCAGGCCAGAGTTGCATGCGACCAGAATGAATGCCAGCTACGACCTCGTCCCACGTGTTTAAATCACCAGAACGATCTAAAGCCGCCTCAATCCAAGGACGGCAGCGATCTAGTTCATTTACTGGTGCGTCTTTAGCCATGCATCCTCGTTATGTGCAAAGTTGTTGCAGGTGCGGCTGGGCTAAACGCTGTCGCTGCCGATGCATCCAAGTAGCCAGACGTGCTATCCACTGCCCACATAATTTGCAGATAATCACCAGCGCTCACGTCAAACTTAGCGCTGCGCGACACGACAACCGTAGCGTCATTCTGATGCAGTGAATACACAATTGTATTGTTGGGCGCGTCTGTGCCGTTCAATCTTGGCCAGAAATAAAACTTTACCGTACTGGATGACGTTGACGAAATCTGCGCTGAGAACAGAATAAGATACTCGCCAGCCTCCGCAAACACGATTTTCGTCGGGTCTGTGCCGTCTAGCGTGATGCCGCTGTTACCTGATGGCGCGTCATACTGGATCGCATATGCCGTATTGACCGCAGCCGCAGTCACGTCTGTTGTGCGGTAAAGCGATGCATGACCATCTTCAAGGATGATCTGCACGAACTCGCCGTCTTTGGATACAACGGGATACTTGTTCACGTTGTCCCACAGGATGACGCCGTTTTCCGAAGGATTATCGTCCGCCGTCTTAAAACCTAACTTGGACAAGTTACTTTGCAAAAATGAGGATAGCTGCCGCCCCCATTGCTTCCAGTCTGGGCCGATAGGGGGGAGGATTGGGCTAGGCATTACCGACGACCCCCAGCAACTGTATCAATACGCATATTTCCTACACGCCAATCAGCCAGTTTCGCGCCCTCTACCTTCATGCGTATCTGGCGACCAGAAAACCGAACTGACGTAGGGTTAGCAGGTGTAAAAGGTCCGTGAGTAGTTTCAGAAGCGTTTGGATAAAAGCGCGTCTTGAATGATACGTTTACATCACCTTGCGTTTTTTCATCAGGCACTAGCTTTGTAACCTTTGCAATCTGATCGCCTGCGCCAATGCTAATTGGGCCTGTCTCTGCAAACACAGATGCACTGTCTACATTCAAGCCAACTTCATGCTCATAAATGTCAGTGTCAGCATTGTGACCAGCAAGAAACGGATACTTAAACACACCGCGCTGCACACCTGATGTTCTTGCGAGATTGCCAATTAACCAATGGTTTTCTTTGTAGTCAAATGCAACATAGCGATCAATTTCGTTGCTTGCTGATGAGCAGTAGAACCACCATATCTCACCATATTGACCGTTAGCAAATCCCCAGATTTTAGACTGCTGTGAGTTGTTCATGTCGCCAAAAACATAATCATGCACATCGCACGGCAACTCCTGCACAGAGTTACCATCAAACCTGAAGAACGCACGTTGCCCCATCCAGAAGGAACCAAGGTCAGTATCAACTGCGCTTTTGCGAGATACCGCACCACATGCTGTACCTACGCGCTCAAAACCATATACATATGGTGGCCCTAAGTAGCGCGCAGTGTGCGCGTCTGTATCTGTGATAATTAACGTCTGACCGCGTGTGCGAACTGCCTGCATAATTTGCCCAGCAGTTTGCAGCTCAATGTCACCAGCTTCATTTGTAGATGCTGCAGTCCAAGTTGTATTCGCCTCACGGTCACACCACTGAACCTTGCGCGGATTACCGCCTGCACCCAACGCAAAGATAAAGCGCTCCTCGGTTACGACTAAACCAAGGTTATCAGTTGGCGCGTTCGTCAAAGCAGACGCAGCCGCAGGAGCCGCCGACGTATCCCAGATTAAAATGCGACCATCGTCATAGTGACAGGCAAGTAAGTCTTCGCCAAAGTTATCTATAGACCACGTTGTCGCCTCTGAGTAGTTACCCAAGTCTTGGCGCGGTGTGCCGTAGTAGCCATCGCCATAAAATCCGTAACCGTAGCCAGTCTCAACCTCTGCATCTTCACGACCCGTTGCCAAGTCTGTCGGTGTGATGTCAGTCGTTGTCCCGTTGCCAGTCATGATAACAAGCTCGCTATGCGAACCGCCTGCTAGACGTGCTGTGCCGTTTAACGCTTCCCAAGTGTGCATGCCGCGCACAACGTTCGTGCAAAACGATGTCTTGCGCTCCTGCCAACCGCCAACTGGACGCAGGCTATTGTCACGCCAGCGCACGAGCGATCCGTCACGCCAGCGACCCGATTGCTCTAGGTCAGTGCCGTTGCGGTAAAAGCCTGCGGG
>CEOC01013621.1_pt1 | contig 21243 bp, 21 predicted proteins | sample 356191 | NCBI WGS metagenome assembly CEOC01 (sample SAMEA2619952, study PRJEB7988) | marine metagenome | biome: marine biome (ENVO:00000447); feature: deep chlorophyll maximum layer (ENVO:xxxxxxxx); material: "saline water (ENVO:00002010), including plankton (ENVO:xxxxxxxx)" | depth 17 m
TCATTATTATTTTGAGCATTAGTTAGGTTGTGGAATCCAACTAATAGATAACTTATTAATAATATATTATACGATTTTTTTATGATATTAATTATGAAAATTATAAACTAAATATAAGTAAGCCTGTAATTATTCCAGCACATATAGTAATAATATTTTTAACCTTTCCACCAGAATGATGATCTTCAAAAATTAATAAGGTGGTAATATGCAATAACATTCCACATGAAATAGCAAGAAAGTTATTAGACCAATCACTAAAAACATCAAATTTCATTAGGTAATCACCAAAATAACCACCAGCTGGACAAGAAATTGCAAAAATTAGGAGGAAAATAATTTTCTTGGTTATGCTAGAGTTAATACTCTTTAGAAAAATCATAAGAACTGCAGCAATGGGTAATTTGTGAATTAGAATTGCCGATAAATAGACCCAGGAAAAAGAAGCTGAGTTTAAATAATGAGTATGACTATCAACCTCGTTTAATGTTTTTATAGGTATGCCTTCTATAAATGAATGAATTGTTAATCCAATGAAAATGACTACTAGCTGCTTGTTAGAAATTTCACCATTTAAATGAACATGGCCATGCTCTATACCCTTTGAAAGTAATTCTAGTAAGATTTGCAAAACAAAGCCTCCTAATAAAAAACATCCAACTTTATGACTGTTTTCTGAAAAAAGTTCAGGTAAAATATGTGTACATAGTAGGGTAAGAACAATTGCAACACTAAAAGATATGATTATGGGTTTATAATATTCTAGTTTTTTGGAAATTATATCAGTTAATATCCCAGTTAGAAGTACACTAAAAAATAAAATTTCTATCATTTTAACGCTTTTTAGCAGACAAGATTAGCCTATTGCTATTAGAGCGGTATGGATTCATTTGATAATCTCCAAACGCTGAAATTTCATTAAATCCTGTTTTTTCAAGCATTTTAATAAAATCATCTAATTCAAATAATTGAACTTTTTCCTCAAAATTCAAAACAGAATCTCCATCTAAAATTTTAATTTTTTTAAATACATAATTATTTAGAATGTATTTATCAATTTCAAAAATAATGTTGTTTATTGTTTTTATTTCGTGATTATTTTTGATTGTTTTTTTAATTTTTTTAGCATTTAAAAAATCGATAATCAATAATCCGTTCTTATTTAAATGATGGTTGCAATTCTCTAAAACCTTCATGTTGTCTGATAGGTCTTCAAAATACCCAAAACTGGTAAAAAGGTTGAAAATATATCCATAAGAGTTACTCATTTTAAAATCGCGCATATCAGATAAATAAAAGTTCTGATTTTTGGATTTATTACTTTTTGCATAGGCAATATTTTTTTGGGAAATATCTATTCCGTCAAGGGTCGTAAAAAATTCACTTAATGTTTTTGAATGCCTCCCTTTTCCACATCCTAAGTCTAATACCTTTTGACTAGGGTCTAGTGATAAATGGTCTTTTAATTGATGAATGAAATTATGAGCTTCATTATCACTTCTATCTGCATACAGAATATGATAATATTTGGAATTAAACCAATTTACAAACCATTCATTATTATCAATCATTTTAAAAAAAAATTATTGGGCAAATCTAATACATAATTTATTTAAGAAAGCTTTTATTTTTTTTGTTTATCCTTTCAAGTATTTATTATATTTGTTATTGTTATATGGCTACTACTACATTTGACTTATATAATTTAATGGAGCGTGATAATGTTCTCCTTGCTTTCAAGGGAACGGTTACATCTGATCTTTTAGATTCTGTTTTTCAAATTATGGAATCTAAAATGGTTGATTTAAATGATTCACCAGCTACCAAAAAGAAAGTTTTTAATGTTTTAGTAGAATGTTTACAAAACTTATATCATCATATTGATGACTTTGATAAGGATAATTTTTTGGATGCTTCAGGCAGTAAAAAGTCTGCTATTTTTAGCATAAGTAGAAATGAAGATGCCTATAATATCGTAACAGGCAATTTTATTTACCCAAAAAATGTTGAAGAAGTTTCTAATAAAATTGATCATATAAACTCTTTGGATAGAGATGAATTAAAAGCCTATTACAAAGAAGTCTTGAATAATGGTAAATTAAGTGAAAAAGGCGGTGGTGGATTAGGACTTATTGATATTGCAAAGAAATCAAGAAATAAGTTACAATACAGCTTTAAAGAAATTGATGATGATTACTCATTTTTCACATTAACAGTTAATATTTTAAAATAAAAATTATGGAAGATTTAAAACAAGAAGGTTCTGCAAAAACACCAGTAGTTGAATTTAATTCAAGCGGAGAATTATTACTAAAAGGTAGATCTATTCCAGAAAATTCAATTGAGTTTTATAAACCTCTAATTGAATGGATAGAGTCCTATTCGGAGTCGCCTAATAGTTCTACGGTTTTGAATGTTCAACTTGAATATTTTAACACTAGTTCATCGAAATGTATTTTAGATGTATTCAAGAAACTAGAATCTGTAACTGGTAGTGAAGTTTCTGTTAAATGGTATTATGAAGAAGATGATGAAGATATGTTAGAAGCAGGTGAAGATTATGAAGCTATTATTGATTTACCTTTTGAAATGATAGAGGTTGAAGAAATTTAATTTTTATAAATTATTTTAATTAAAGGCTGTCTATGACGGCCTTTTTTTTTGCAAATAATGAAGAATACTATTATAACAATTGATGGACATTCTGGATGTGGAAAAAGTACCTTAGCTAAATCATTGGCTGAAGAGTTGAAATTTCTATACATAGATACTGGTGCTATGTATCGAGCTATATCTCTTTTTTTTTTAAGATCTGACTTAATTTTTAAAGAAGGTGAATTAAAAGAAGGTTTTAAAGAAAGAATGAATGATGCTAAAATTGATTTTTCTATTCCTAACTCTAAAGGAAAAAGTTTTGTAAGGCTAAATTCTGAAATTGTAGAGGAGGAAATTAGAGGAATTCAGATATCAAATTTAGTAAGTCAAGTGAGCAAAAATAAAGCTGTAAGAGAGAAAATGGTATCTATTCAGAAATCTTATGGAAAAGAAAATAATTTAATTATGGATGGTAGAGATATTGGTTCTATTGTTTTTCCTAACGCAAATTTAAAATTTTGGTTAACTGCTTCAGTTAATATAAGAGCTTACAGAAGATGGTTGGAGTTTAAACAAAAAGGGCAAAACATAGCAATAGAAAAGGTGATTGAAAACATAAATTACAGAGATAAAAATGATGAAAATAGAGAGGAAAGTCCCTTAGTAAAACCTAAAAATTCAATTGAAATTGATAGCACCAATATTAATGCAAAAGAAACTTTTCAATACGCATTGGATATCATAAAAAAGCATTTGAAATACTAATTTGAAAAGAGTATTATTTGAAATAGCATTTAATGGGAAAAATTATCATGGATGGCAAATCCAAGAAAATGCTATTACCATACAAGAAATAATCCAAGAAAAATTAAGTGTTTTAATAAGACCTTTCAATGATATAAATCTTGTTGGTTGTGGTAGAACCGATAAGGGTGTTCATGCAGAACAATTTTTTTTTCATGTAGATTTTCCAGATGATATCGACTATGATAATTTTTTATATAAGTTTAATCAAGTTCTCCCCTCAGATATTTTAGTTAAAAGTCATCAAATTGTTGATTCTGATTTTCATGCTCGTTTTAGTGCAATTAGTAGGACTTATGAATATAGATTGACTCAAAAAAAAGAACCTTTTCTAAATTCACTATTTAGCTATATTAGATATGATTTAGATATTGGGTTAATGAATAATTGTTGTGAAAAATTAATTTCTTACAAAGATTTCACTTCTTTTAGCAAAGTTCATACAGATGTAAATAATTTCATTTGTAATGTTACTGAGGCTTTTTGGAGGCAGGAAAAACACCAACTTATTTTCACTATTAAGTCTAATAGATTTTTAAGAAACATGGTAAGAGCTATTGTGGGAACTATGTTATTAGTTGGGAGAAAGAAAATTTCTATCCAAGACTTCTGCCATATTATTGAATCTGAAAATAGATCAGCTGCAGGTCCTTCTGTAAAAGCAAAAGGACTTTTTTTGGTTAATGTTGCTTATCAAATAAATGAATAAGAGTAACTCTAAAACATGGGATTCTAAGTTGTTTAGAAGAATTTTAGGAGTTTCTAAGCCTCATATAACATTATTAATATATGGGATTATTCTAACTATTTTACTTGCTTTTTTATCCCCTTTAAGACCATACATTATTGGGAAGTTAGTTGGGGATTATGTAAGATTATCTGATGAAAAATCTTTATTGTATGGAGCATTATTGGTTGTTGGCATTTTAATTATAGAATCCATAATGTTAATTGCTGTTTCTTACATTTCGAGTGACTTAGGTCAACGGGTAGTTAAAGACTTAAGAGATCAACTATTTAAACATATCACAAAATTGAAATTGAAGTATTTCGATCAAAATCCAATAGGAATGCTCGTGACTAGATCTGTAAGTGATATGGAAACTATAGCTGATATATTTTCGCAAGGTATACTGGTTATATTAGGAGATTTATTAAAATTAGGAGGTGTGCTATGTTTTATGTTTTACATAAATTGGAAACTTACTTTAATAGTTTTAATACCAATTCCTATATTAATTTTCAGTACTAATATTTTTAAAAAGGCTATTAAAAATTCTTTTCAGGAAGTGAGAAAGCAAATTTCTTCTTTAAACTCCTTCGTTCAAGAGCATATAACAGGGATGAATATTGTACAAATATTTAGTAGAGAGGATATAGAATCTAAAAAATTCAGTAAAATAAATGAGGCTCATAAAAAAGCTCACATAAAAGGTATAATGGCTTATTCCATATTTTTCCCTGTTGTTGAAACCTTAAGTGCAACTTCTATAGCATTATTAGTATTATACAGTGTTTGGTCAATTTCATATGGTGGAGTTGACTATGGAACAGTCACTACTGAAATGATGTCATTTATCCTTTACATCAGTATGCTTTTTAGACCCATTAGGATGTTAGCAGATAGATTTAATACTTTGCAAATGGGAATGGTTGGTTCATCGAGAGTTTTTGAACTAATTGATAGTCAAGATTTCATATTTCAAAAAGATAACTTAAAACCTGATGGATTCAAGGGTCATATTAAATTTGATAATGTTCACTTTTCATATAATGATATTAACCCAGTGTTTAAAGGTTTAAGTTTTACAGTTAATCCTGGAGAAACAGTTGCAATAGTTGGTCCAACAGGAGCGGGAAAAACTTCATTAATTAATTTAATTTCAAGATATTATGAATTTCAAAAAGGAAAAATAACGATTGATGATTTAGATATTAGAAATATAGATATTAATATACTCAGGTCTAAAATTGCAGTTGTTTTACAGGATGTGTTTTTATTTAATACGACTATATTAGAGAATATTACAATAGGAGATTTGAAAATTTCAAGAAAGGAAGTTATTCAAGCAGCTAAGAAGGTAGGGGTTCATGAATTTATTAATCAATTACCAGGTGGTTATGATTTTGAAGTTAAAGAAAGGGGAGGACTTCTATCATCCGGACAGAGACAAATCATAGCCTTTTTAAGAGCTTATGTTTATCAACCTCAATTACTAATTCTTGATGAAGCAACTTCTTCAATTGATTCTTTATCTGAAGAATTTATCCAAAATGCTACTGAAGAAATTACAAAATCAAGAACTTCTATAATCATAGCCCACAGATTGTCCACCATACAAAATGCAGATTCTATATTAGTAATGAATGATGGAGTAATTGTTGAAAAAGGGAATCATATGGAATTACTAAGAAAAAAAGGTCAATATTATGAACTATATCAGAACCAATTTATTTCCAAATCTTCTATTTAATTAAAGGTACTCTTTAAGATATTTTTTGGTGTATGAATTCTTATTACAGTTTTTAATAAAGTCTTCAGGGTTGCCTTCGTATATTAATTCTCCTCCTTTAATTCCACCTTCAGGACCCAAATCTATTAAATAATCTGCGGATTTAATAATATCCATATGGTGCTCAATAATAATTACATGATGTCCCATTTCTACTAAATCTTGTAAGGCTTTTATTAGTTTTTTAACATCATGAAAGTGTAATCCAGTAGTAGGTTCATCAAATATGAAAAGCTTTTTTTGTTTGGATTTACTTTGACACAAAAAAGAAGCTAATTTTATCCTTTGTGCTTCACCTCCACTAAGAGTATTTGATGTTTGACCTAATTGGACATATTCAAGTCCTACTTCTTTCAGCGCAAGTACTTTAGCTCTTATTTTTTTGCAAAGCGTGGTGTCTTCATTGAAATAATCCAATCCCTCCTCAACAGTCATTTGAAGAACTTCAGATATATTTTTATTTTTAAATTTCACTTCTAATACCTCATCTTTGAATCTGTTTCCATTACACTCATCACATGTTAGGTGAACGTCAGCCATAAACTGCATAGAAATAGTAATTTGTCCTTCTCCCTGACACTTTTCACATCTGCCACCATCTACATTAAAACTAAAATACCCGGGTTTAAATCCTTTTGATTTTGCATGATTTTCATTGGCAAATAATTGTCTAATGTCATCATATCCTTTTGTATATGTTATAGGGTTAGATCTTGAACTTTTTCCAATAGGGTTTTGATTAATTAATTCAACTCCATTAATTAAATCAAGATTTACTTTTATGTTTTTACAATGACTTACTTTTTCTAATCCTGTAAGAAAATATCTTTCTAAAAATTTGAATAAAATTCCTCCAATCAGCGTTGATTTCCCACTTCCGCTTACACCAGTAATCACGCATATTTGATTAAGAGGGATTTTAACGGTAATATTTTTTAGGTTATGTAGATAAGCTTCTTCAATAATGATAAAATCTTTTGGTTTTCTTCTGACTTTTGGAACTTCAATAGAAAGTTTTCCGGAGAGGTACTTGGCTGTTAAACTTTTTTTAGAGCTAATAAGTTGATCATGAGTTCCTTTAAAAACTATTTCACCTCCATGTCTACCAGCTTCGGGACCTATATCAATAATCATATCAGCAGATTTCATCATTTCTTCATCGTGTTCTACAACAATTACCGTATTTCCCACATCTCTTAATTTTTTTAAAACCTTAATAAGCTTTTGACTATCTCTGGTATGTAACCCTATTGATGGTTCATCAAGAATATACATGGAACCCACTAATGAACTTCCAATGGAAGTAGCTAAATTTATTCTTTGAGATTCTCCACCAGAAAGAGTATTTGAAGCTCTCATTAGAGTTAAATATCCTAGTCCAACATCACTTAAATAATTTAATCTAGAACTTATTTCATGAACAATTCTTTTAGCAATTTGTGCATCAGTTTGGTTTAGTTTTAAATTTTTAAAATAGGATAAGGCATTACTTATAGTCATATTGTTAATATCACTTATTGACTTTTGGCCAACTTTTACATAATTAGCATCAGCCCTTAATCTATTTCCATTACAAGAACTACAAGCGGTTTTTCCTCTATACCTAGATAGCATTACTCGATATTGAATTTTGTAAGATTTACTTTCTAAGTATTTGAAAAATGAATTTAAACCTCTAAAGTATTGATTTCCCTCCCAGATTAATTCTAAATTATCTTTGGAAAGATTTCTAATGGGTTCATGAATAGGGAAATTAAAATGATGAGAGTTTAATATTAACTCCTCTTTCCAAACACTCATTTTTTCACCTTTCCAACATACAATAGCATTATCATAAATACTTAAGTTAGGATTGGGTATAACTAAATCTGAGTCGATTCCCATAACTTTTCCAAACCCTTCGCATTTTTTACAGGCACCATATGGACTATTAAAAGAGAAAAAATCTAAGCTTGGTTCTTCAAACACAATGCCATCTTTTATAAATAGATTATTAAAACTTTTTAAGGAAGATTTATCTTCTTTGATATGAATAATATTACATGTTCCTTTGCCCTCATGAAAAGCAAGTTCCAAAGAATCAAGAATTCTAGACTGATTTTCGGGATTATCATCATTTTTTATTCTATCAATTATTAATGCAGAGTTTTCAGAAATATTTTCATGATCTAAGTCTTTCACTTTTTTTTGATCCCATATTTTAGAATAACCTTGTTGCAAATAAATTTGAATTTGGTCTTTCGTAGTTCTTCCTTTTGGAATTGTTATTGGACAAGAAATCATAAGTTTTGCTTCTTTAGGAAGTTTAAGTATGTAATCCAAAATATTTTCAGGGGAATCTTTATTTACTAATTGATTACTTACAGGAGAATATGTTTTACCAATTCTGGCAAATAACAGCTTTAAATAATCATAAATTTCAGTAGTAGTCCCAACAGTGCTTCTTGGGTTGGAAGAGTTTACTTTCTGTTCAATGGCAATTGCAGGTGAAATCCCTTTGATGTCATCTATATCTGGCTTTTCGATTCTTCCTAAAAATAATCTTGCATAGGCACTTAAACTTTCAATATATCTTCTATGTCCTTCAGCGTATAGAGTGTCGAAAGCTAAGGATGATTTCCCTGATCCAGATACACCTGTTAAAACAGTCAATTTGTTTCTAGGAATTGACACAGAAATATTTTTCAAGTTATGAACTCTTGCCCCTATTATTTCTATGTTTTTATAGATTTTAACTCCCATTTGTCTTTTAACAGATTGCTAAAATAATAGAATAGTTTTCAGATAATAGATTTGTTTCTTATATTTGTCAATAATTATAAAATCACTTGCCTATAAATTAATTCTACTTAGAAAATTTTATTTAAAACAACTAAACGTAGAATTATGTATTCAAAAGAAAGTGATGAATTCCTCATAAAAGAATTTCGTTCTGGTAATAACAAAGCATTTGATGCTCTGCTGAATAAGTACAAACAAAGAGTGTTTTCTTATATCCTTCAAATGGTTAAAGACCAGGATTTGGCCAATGACTTATTTCAAGAAGTCTTTATTAAAGTCATAACTAACTTGAAAAAAAACCATTATAATCATGAAGGTAAATTGCTGTCATGGATTTTAAGAATTTCTCATAACCAAGTCATAGATTTTTTTAGAAAAAATTCCAAAATGCCAATTGCTGGAAGATCTTCTAATCTTTCAGAAGACTTTAATATTTTTGATTTGATAAAATTGGAAGAAAAATCTGCTGAAGATGTAATGGTAAATGAACAAATTACGAAAGATATTCGTCTTCTTATAGAAGAGTTGCCTGAAGAACAAATGGAAGTGGTGAAAATGAGATACTTTCTTCAAATGAGTTTTAAAGACATTGCAGATAAAACTGGGGTAAGCATTAATACATCTTTAGGTAGAATGAGGTATGCTTTAATAAATCTTAGAAAATTAGTATCTGACAAAAATTTAATTCTTACCAATTCATAAAATCTCACAATATTTCTTTTTTTAAAGCGTTAGGTATATTAAATCGAATATGCCTATGGTTAAAATTACAAATGTTGTTTATGAAAAAGATATGATGAGCCCTTCTAAAGAAATTATTTTTTCTTTGAAATCATTTGCTAGATCTTATAACTCAATGCACTCCAACTCAATGGATAAATCTATTAATTGGATTGATAATTAGTTTTTAAAATAATCTGATACAATGAGGTCTTTCGTTTGGTGATTCCAACTATAAAAACCTTCTTTGGATTTCACTCCTAGCTTTCCTGCTGTAACCATGTTTACAAGTAAGGGGCAAGGAGCATATTTGTCAGTGCCAAATCCGTCTTGAAGCACTTTTAATATTGCTAAACAAACATCTAGCCCTATAAAGTCAGCTAATTGGAGAGGCCCCATGGGATGTGCCATACCAAGTTTCATGACAGTATCAATCTCTTCAACTCCAGCAACACCTTCATGAAGAGTGATAATAGCTTCATTTATCATTGGAATTAAAATTTTATTGGCAACAAAACCTGGAAAATCATTTACTTTGACAGGAGATTTACCAATGTTTTTAGACAAATTCATGATGGTTTCAAGAGTTTCATTAGATGTTGAGTAGCCTTTTATGATTTCTATCAATTTCATAATTGGAACCGGATTCATAAAATGCATTCCAATAACTTTATCAGCTCTATTTGTGTGAGCTGCGATTTTAGTAATAGATATAGATGAAGTATTGGTTGCTAATATGCAACTCTTTGGAGCTAGTAAATCAATTTCTTTAAAAATAGATTGTTTTATATCAAGATTTTCTGTGGCAGCTTCAATAACAAGTTCCACACTTTCTAATCCTTTTTTAAGGTTGGATGTAGTATTTAAGTTGTGGAGTGTTTTATCTTTCTCTAAAACGGTTATTTTTTCTTTATTAACCATACGATCTAAATTTTTTGATATGGTAGTCATTGCTTTTTGTAAAGCTTCTTCAGAGACGTCTATTAAATTAACATTATATCCATTTTGAGCAAATACATGAGCAATTCCATTACCCATTGTTCCAGCTCCAATTACAGCAATATTTTTCATAAATTTTTTTACAAATATATAGAACTCATAGTACTTTATTTGCCAGATCCTTTGAGCATGATGATAACAGTGTAAAATAATATTTTTACATCAAGACTAAGAGACATATTTTCAACGTATAATAAATCAAACTTTAATCTAGCAATCATTTCATCTACATTTTCAGCGTACCCATATTTAACTTGTCCCCAACTGGTAATACCAGGTTTTACTTTGCTTAAGTGTTTGTAGTGCGGAGCTTTATCAATAATTTTATTTATGAAATATTGTCTTTCAGGTCTTGGACCAACTAGCGACATGTCTCCTTTTATGACATTGAAAAATTGGGGAGTTTCATCAAGTCTGGTTTTGCGCATGAATCTTCCAATATTGGTAATTCTACTATCGTACTTACTAGAAAGTTGCGGGCCATTTTTTTCAGAATCAGCATACATAGACCTAAACTTATAAATCTGAAATGGTTCATTTTTAAATCCAATACGTTCTTGTTTGAAAATGATTTCCCCTTTAGAACCTGATTTAATAAATATGGTTAGAATAATGAAAACAGGAGATAAAATAATGATAGCAATTATTGAAATAAACAAATCCATTATTCTTTTTACTGTTTTTTGCCAAGAGGGCATCATTTCTGGGTTAACTGAAATTAACAATGCTCCAAAAATAGAATTCATTTTTACCGAACCAGTTAGTATGCTATACATATCTGCAACTACTTTTATTTCGACTTTTAAATCTGCTAAATCATTAATAATACTATTAATTTTCTCATGTTCTTTAGGCTCAGTTGCTATAATTACTTCTTCAATTTTTTCATTATTAATGATTTGTGATATCTCATTATACGCTCCTAGTTTTTTTAAGCCAGTTTCGTTAATAACGTCTTTTCCTCCGTTTGTACATACATAGCCAATTATAAAATGGCCAGTTGCTTTCTTTAAATTGCAAATCTCTAAATAAGTATCTTTTGCTTTTTGACTGCTTCCAATTACAATGGTGTTGAAGCCAATTTTTTTATTATGAATTTGATTGACCGTCCTTGATGTTAAGATTATTCTTGGAATAAAAGTGATTATTATATGCAATAAGAAAAGAACTACAAAAAGACTGTAATAATCTTGGTAACTATTGATATTATCATCTAGCAAAAAAGTGAAAAAGATTAAAATAATTCCAATAAATGTTTGTGAAATTATTTGAGTTATTTCTTTAAGTCTGTATTTTTTATAAACGTTCCTGTAATTTCCAAAAATGGAGTAAAGTAATATCCAAAATAATGATATGAAAAAAGTACTTATTACTAACTTGTCATTTACTTCAAAATCATATTTCTCTATATATGTTTTTCTAAAGTAATTAAACAAACCCCAACTTGATCCAGCAGAAATAAAATCAAAAAACAAGTATAAATTCCAAAAATATTTTTTTTTCATTGTCTGAAAATCACTTTAAAATTGTCTAGTAAAATTGAAATATCATTATTGTAATTATCGTTTGTTACAGATATATATAAATCAAACTCTGTAGCACTGGTGAAAAAACTGGTTGCGTCTGGAATAAATAAGTAGGTTTTATTCCAAAGTATTTCATTTTCATAAGTAGGAATCAAAGTTATTAAGGCTTGCTTTTGGTAGGCTGGTAGACTAGCGTCTTTATGAAGTATTCCAAGTGTAAAGGGGTAGTTATTTGCATAATTTAGCTCAATATAGGCTGGGATATTTAAATTCTTGGGAAATTGATTGAAATCTAGCTCATCCGTTCTTATTTCACAATAATATTGACTGCTATCCATATTAATGATACCTGCATCCCCTTCAAAAAGAGAGGTCTCAGGAAATTCTATAATGGATAAATCTACTTGAGATAGGGTGTGAGATTGAAATTTATGCTGAGGATCTTCAAAATCTTCAATCCAAAAATACAGATCTTCCTCATAGGTTGTTGTTGGTAGGATGTTTAAAATGCTATCCGGAATTAAGTTACAAATAGTGTCAAACGGTAAGTAGAAAGGATACTTTTTTCTGTCTGCTGCAATCCCATTTCTTTTAATGCCTGGATAAATTACTAAATTTTTATAACCTTCATAATGTAAAGGAATAGTTGCAGGTAGTTCATAGACTCCTTCAAGATTTCCATTTAAATATATCCATGCATCTGTGATTTTCTCACTATTAGTTCCTTGGTTATTATTACTTACATTAAATATAAAATCATCAATATGAATAAATGATGGCGCCTTTTCGGGGCTGTCAATAATTTGACAACTAAGATTAATAAGTAAAAAAATAAAGAAGATGCGTTTCATGATTTTAAAACGCGAAATTAAGGTTAATTATTATAATCTAAGCAATCAATTTTGCCCCATGGTAATTTGTTCCATAACATCTGTTGTTAATTGTAGGGCCATTTGAGCAGCTTTTAAATCTACAATAGGATTGATATTAGATTCAATGGAATTTAAAAATGATTTTAATTCTTCTTCTATGGGATTTATCGTACTTATACTTTCAGTTTGAATGATCACGCTTTCTTTAGGTTTAAAGTTGGGATTGCTTACAGAAATTTTATCAGAGGGGATTTTATTAGAATCTAATCTTATAAATTCATGAGACCTGTTTAAAAAATCTACTGAAACATATGCGTTTTTTTGAAAAAATCTAGATTTCCTTACATTGTTAAGGGACATTCGACTAGATGTGATGTTAGCAACACATCCATTTATAAATTCTATTCTTGCGTTGGCAATATCGGGAGTATTGCTAAGGACACTCACACCACTAGCGTTAATAGACTTCACTGGAGATTTAACAACATGTAATACAATATCTAAATCATGAATCATTAAGTCATGAATAACTGAAACATCTGTTCCTCTAGAGTTAAACTGAGCTAAACGATGTACTTCAATAAATCGTGGTTGATTTATAAGTTTTTGAGCCTCTGTAAAAGCAGGATTAAATCTTTCCACATGTCCTACTTGGACTTTTCTTCCTGAAATTTGAGCTAGTTTTATAAGTTTTTTAACTTCTTCGACAGTGTGAGTAACAGGCTTTTCAATAAATACATGCTTATTGGATTTTAGGGCTTCTTTTGCACAATTGAAATGGGATAGAGTAGGTGTAACTATGTCAACTATATCCGAACTATCAATTAACTCTCGATAGCTATCAAATGACTTAATATTAAATTTGGATTTTATTTCTTCCCTTACTTTAGGATCGCTGTCAAAAAAACCTACCAGATTTACAAAAGGAGCATTCTGTAAAATTTTTAAATGGATTTTTCCAAGGTGACCAGCTCCTACAACTCCAATTTTGTACATGCAGCAAATGTATTAAAAATGAAAACTATTATTTAATTGTATAAATAATAAACGCTAATTATTAACATTTATTGTTGGCAATATTTTAACTAAGTTTATTTTTATATTGTAAATACTACTTGTTTTGTATTTATATTATGGAGATTAAATTTAAAGGTCTTTGCTCAAAGCTAATAATAGAACTAAAGTCTAAAGGGATTAAAGATCAAAAGGTATTAGATGCAATAAGTGTTACTCCAAGACATTTGTTATTTGACCCTGTTTTTAGAGATAAATTTGCTTACCAAGACATTGCTTTTCCCATTGGGGAAAACCAAACAATTAGTCAACCATATACGGTAGCTTTTCAAACCGAGTTGTTGGCTGTCAGTAGGGGAAGTAAAGTTTTAGAAATCGGAACTGGGTCTGGGTATCAAACTGCTGTGCTTTGTCAGCTAGGAGCAAAAGTTTTTTCAATAGAAAGACATAAATCCTTATTTAAAAATGCTAAGTTGTTTTTAAATCAAAACAATTACAGAGCTCAACTGTTTTTTGGAGATGGTTTTATTGGTAAGAAAGTATTTGCACCTTATGATCGTATTATAGTAACTTGTGGTGCTCCTTTTGTTCCAAATGATTTGAAATCACAACTTAAAGTTGGAGGAAGAATGGTCATACCAGTAGGGGAAGGTGAAGTGCAACAAATGAAGCTAATTCAACGTTTGAACGAAGATGATTTTAAAGAAACTAATTTTGGCGACTTTAGATTTGTGCCAATGTTGAAAAATATAAATAATTGAAAGTCAGTTATTTAAGATAATTTATTTAAATTTATAGTTGTTATGAAAAAGTTTTTATTATCTATTACTAATTTAATTTTAATTAGCAGTTTATTGACTACTGTTTCTGGTCAAGACACCATTAATGATAAAGATAATTGGCTTTCTTTTGAAGGACAGGTTTATCCTAGTTTTAATGGAGACAATTACAGACCTCAGTTTAAAATACGTTTGAATTTTAATGAAAAATCTGCTCTAAGATTGAATACAAACTTTCAACGAAAAGTAGACTATAAAGAAATATATGAGTCAGGTGGTCAGGGAGTTGGCTCAGTTGATAAAATTAGCTCTATGTATCAATTTTCTATAGGATATGAAGCGCAAAAGAAATTAGCAAATACCTTAATTTATTCTGGAATTGAGGGATTATTTGGTTTTGGGAGAAATGATGAATATGGATCTAGAACGGATTCAGTTACTTATATTTCTAATTTTAATTATAATTACAAACAGCCAGTTCAAAGCTTAGGAGTTCGATTATTTATGGGGGGAGAATATTATATCAAGCCAAATATATACATAGGAACTGAGTTTGGGTTAATGCTTATTAAAACAACCTATCAAAATCGTACATATGAAACTATTTTCGACAGTTCAGGTAACTCAAGTGTTTCTGTAGATACGCCTAAAAATTCATCTTCAACTCTATTATTCTCTGGTTTAGGGATGTTAAGGGTAGGATTTATATTTAAATAATTAATTTTTTAGTTTATTTATTAATATAATGACTTATATTCGCAGCCGATTAGCATAACAATAACTAAAATAGTGTTGACATGTATATAGATTCAAGTAAAAAAAGAGATATTTTTAAGAAATTCGGTAAGGGGGAGTCTGATACCGGATCAGCAGAGGGACAAATAGCTTTATTCTCTCATAGAATCAAGCATTTAACAGATCATCTAAAGACCAATAAAAAAGATTTTAATACTCAAAGGTCATTGATTAGACTGGTTGGAAAAAGAAGAGACCAACTAGATTATTTAAAAAATAAAGATATCGAAAGATATAGAGCTATTATCAAAAAACTAAAAATAAGAAGGTAGTAGACTTTAGAAAATGTATTTGGGGGGACTATTGCGTGCGCGTAATGGTCCTTTTTTTGTAAAATTTAAACTAAAAAAATGAATATAATAACTAAAAAAATGAGTCTTCCAAATGGAAAAGAAATTTCCATTGAAACAGGAAAGTTAGCTAAGCAAGCTGATGGTTCTGTAGTGGTAAGAATGGGAGATACGATGATTCTTGCAACAGCTGTTGCTAATGTAGATGTTAGAGATGGTGTGGACTTTATGCCCCTTACAGTTGATTACAGAGAGAAATTTGCGTCAACTGGTAAGTTTCCTGGAGGTTTTCTGAAAAGAGAAGCAAGACCTTCCGATGAAGAAATATTAACAATGAGATTAGTTGATAGAGCTTTGAGACCCCTTTTCCCTGATGACTACCATGCGGAAACTCAGGTAATGATGCAATTAATGTCTTCAGATAAAGAAAATATGCCTGATGCATTAGCATGTTTAGCTGCTTCTGCATGTTTAGCAGTTTCTGATATTCCATTTAATGGCCCTGTATCAGAAGTTAGAATTGTTAGAATTGATGGAGAATTCTCTATTAATCCAACGTTTGAAGAAATGAAGAGTGCCGATATGGATATGATGATTGCAGGAACATTGGATAGTATTGTAATGGTAGAAGGTGAAATGAACGAAGTTTCAGAAGCTGAAATGTTGGAAGCTATTAAGGTTGCTCATGTTGTAATAAAAGAGCAATGTCAATTGCAATTAGATATCGCTTCAGAAGTCGCTAAAGCCAATCCTAAACGAGAATACTCTCATGAGACTCACAATGAAGAATTGAGAAAAAGTATTTATGATTTTTCATATCAAAGATGTTATGATGTTGCTAAGCAAGGTTTAGCTGATAAACATAAAAGAGCAGAATTGTTTGGAGCTATAAAAGAAGATTTTAAAGCCACCATGTCAGAAGAAGATATGACAGAATTCGGCTTTTTAGTAGGGCAGTATTTTAAATCTGCTCAAAAAGAAGCAGTAAGAAGAGTTGTTCTTGATGAGAAGATTAGGTTAGATGGAAGAAAAACAACTGAAATTAGACCAATTTCTTCAGAGGTTGGTTATCTACCAGGATTTGTACATGGTTCAGCTTTATTTACAAGAGGGGAAACACAGTCACTTACTACTTTGACATTAGGAAGTACTTTAGATGTGCAAAGAAAAGATGGTGCTTTAGCTGAAGATGATTTAGACTTTTTGTTACATTATAATTTCCCTCCCTTTTCTACAGGTGAGGCTAGAATGAGATTTAGTGTTAGTAGAAGAGAAATAGGTCATGGTAATTTGGCTTTAAGAGCTCTCAAGCCAATGATCCCAGGAAAACCAGAGAATCCATATACCATAAGATTAGTTTCGGAGATATTAGAATCTAATGGTTCTTCTTCTATGGCGACTGTATGTGCTGGAACTCTAGCATTAATGGATGGAGGAATCAAGTTAAAGAGACCTGTTTCAGGAATTGCAATGGGTTTAATTCAAGATGAGAATGGAAAATATGCCGTGTTGTCTGATATTCTTGGCGATGAAGATCATTTAGGAGACATGGACTTTAAGGTGACTGGAACTGAAAAAGGAATTACTGCTTGTCAAATGGACATTAAGGTGGATGGTTTAGATTATAAAGTTTTGGAAGAAGCTTTGAGTCAAGCTAAAGACGGAAGAATGCATATTCTAGGGGAAATGATGAAAACATTATCTGAACCTAGAGAAGACTTCAAGGCACATGTCCCAAGAATAGAAAATATTTCTGTTCCTGAAGATGCCATTGGAGGAATTATAGGGAAAGGTGGAGAAACTATTCAAGCTATTCAGGCAGAAACGAATACATCAATTGGAATTGGTGATGCAGTTGACGGAATGGCTAATGTAGAAGTATTTGCTGAAGAAAAAGAAGGAATGGATGAGGCGATGAGAAGAATTAACTTAATTGCATATCCTCCAACAGCTGAAGTTGGTGAAACTTATGAAGGAAAGGTTAAAAATATTGTTGCTTTTGGTGCTTTCTTAGAAATTCTTCCAGGAATAGATGCTTTATTACACATTTCTGAAATAGATCATAAAAGAGTAGAGAAGGTAGATGAGTATATGAAACCTGGTGATGTTATGGAAGTAAAGGTTATAGGCAAGGACCCAAAAAATGGAAAGTTAAAGATTTCTAGAAAAGCATTAATAGAGAAACCAGCTCCTCCATCAAACGATTAAAATTTTTTTGTAAAGCCCACGTAATGTGGGTTTTATGATTACTTTTGACAAAACGTAACTTTAGATAGCTTGCTTACGTAAATGTAACTTCTAACCAAATTAACGTTTAGAGACTATAAATAAATAAATGAGACAACTTAAAATAACAAAACAGGTTACTAATAGAGAAACAGCCTCTCTAGACAAGTATCTTCAGGAAATAGGTAGGGTGGATCTAATTACTGCTGAGGAAGAGGTAGAGTTAGCTAAAAGAATTAAAGAAGGCGATCATCCTGCATTAGAAAGATTGGTAAAAGCTAATTTACGTTTTGTTGTTTCTGTTTCTAAACAATATCAAAATCAAGGTCTTACATTGCCAGATCTTATAAATGAGGGTAATTTAGGTTTGATTAAAGCTGCTCAAAGATTTGATGAGACAAGAGGGTTTAAATTTATTTCTTATGCCGTTTGGTGGATTAGACAATCTATTCTTCAAGCATTAGCTGAACAATCTAGAATTGTAAGATTGCCATTAAATAAAATTGGTTCTATAAATAAGATTAATAGAGCATTTTCTGATTTAGAACAAAAGTATGGAAGACCTCCTACTCCAGAGGAAATAGCTGAATCTTTAGATATTACTATTGAAGAGGTTAAGCAATCAATTAAAAATAATGGTCGTCATCTTTCTATGGATGCTCCCTTAAAAGATTCTGAGGATAGCAATAATATGTATGAGGTGATGTCTTCTGATTCTTCACCTAAACCTGACAAGCAGTTAATGAATGAATCTCTTAGAAGAGAGATAGAACGTTCTTTATCTACTTTAACTCCAAGAGAAGCAGATGTTATTCGTTTATACTTCGGTCTAAGTGGAAAGCACCCTATGACATTAGAAGAAATAGGTGAGAAGTTTGATTTAACGAGAGAAAGAGTTCGTCAGATTAAAGAAAAGTCTATTAGAAGGCTAAAACACACATCGAGAAGTAAGTTGTTGAAATCTTACTTAGGATAATTTCTATTTACTACTTAAGTTTTATTTTCTTTGTGGTATAAATACCATAATAAATGAGTCACTTAATTGCACCATCACTTTTGGCATCCGACTTTGCCAATCTTCAAAAAGAATGTGAAATGATTAATTCTAGTGAGGCTGATTGGTATCATTTAGATGTGATGGATGGTGTGTTTGTTCCTAACATTTCTTTTGGAATACCAGTAATTAAATACATTAATAAACACACTTTAAAGCCATTGGATGTTCATTTAATGATAGTTGAACCAGAACGTTATATAGTAGACTTTAAAAACGTGGGTGCCAATATTTTAACTGTTCACATTGAAGCTTCAAAACACTTACATAGAACCCTCCAAGCTATTAAGCAAGAAGGAATGAAAGCTGGTGTTGCATTGAACCCTCATACTGCTGTTGAACAGTTAGAACCAGTATTAGAAGAAACAGATTTAGTATGTATGATGTCCGTTAATCCAGGTTTTGGAGGGCAAGCATTTATAGAAGGAACTTATCGAAAAGTAGAGAAGCTTAAGAGTATGATTGTAAAAGCTGGATTAGATACTAAAATTGAAATTGACGGAGGAGTTACTTCTAAAAATGCTAGGAAGCTGATAGATTGTGGAGCTGACGTACTTGTAGCAGGAAGTTTTGTATTTAAATCTGAAAATCCTACTCAAACCATATCTGATCTTAAAAATATTTAATCTTTTCCTTCAAGATAGTCTTGGAGGTGTTTAAAATGGGGAGTTAGCTTTCCATTAATTGTTTCAGAAGCTCTGAAGATTATATCTTCAGTGTCATTCCCTGTTAATGGTTCCAGTACATGATTGATAAACATTTTTCCAAATTCTTCCGAGGCATCTTTTGGTAGTTCACAAGGAAGGTTATCTACAGCCATGACACCAACAGCATTTTCATTATTAAAATCAACCTCTTTTTCTAATGTAGGGTTATAGCCATAAAAAGGATTTTCGATAGTAGAGGGTCTCAAGGTGGAAGCTACAGGGCCATCTATATCGCAACTAACATCGGCAACTATTTTTATATTCCAGTTAGGATTTTTCACATCTTCTCTGGAGAAGATATATGGAGCTCGGTTATCCCAGTAATGACATGCCACATACAAACTAGCCTTTTCTGCATAGTTCATAAAGGAAGAAGAATGATTTGTTGGATCTTTATAAAATTCGCTTTTTATAAAAGGTTTTCCATCTTCTCTTTTAACATAATCTTCTACATCCAGTTGAGTATAAACAGGAAAGTTGAATTCTTTGGCAATAAAATCTTCGGGAGATACTTTTTGGATATTTGTTTTTGCAATTACTTCTAGAGCACCTCCTGCCACCCGACCCCCGCCTGTTATCACTAATTTAAAATTACTAGGAAGTTGAAGATTAGCCAATTCATTTTCCATTTCAGCTCGGTCTTCACATAAATGAGCTCTTTTAAGAGCATAACTGTTGTTTTTTAAGCCATATCCCAATAATCCATTATAACAGCCTACAATACCCGCAAAACGACCAAATGCAATTAATCTTTCTCCCTTAGCATTGGTAATGGTTTCCCAGTCGATTAACTGAATATTTTTTTGGATAATGGCTTGAAGTAATTTTCTATTGTAAGGTTGTTTTTTGAAGGTATGGGAAAAGAAAAAGTATTTTTTGTTGGGAATTAAATCTTCAATAGGAACTTCTTTAACTCCAAGAAGAACATCACAATCGCTGACATCATCAACTAAGGTAAGTCCTAAGGCAGCATAAGTTTCATCTTTAAATTTTCTAATTGGGCTTTTTTGAACAACCAGCTCAAGATGGCGATAATTATCTTTTATCCATTTGCACTGTTTTGGAGAAAGAGGAACTCTTTTGTCTGGTGGTGTTTTGCCTTCTTTAATTAATCCAATTTTCAAATCATCTAAATTTTGAACAAATATAACATTTGAAACGATGATAATTTGCGTAATTTTGTAGCACTTAATTATATGGGGCCGACTTTGGATTTGACAGCAAGAGAAATGGTTAAGTAAGCATGTCGAGTGTTGTGGATACTCTCGTAAAAATGAATTCACCAGTCTATAAACGACAATAACAACTACAGGCTTGCAGCTTAATCACTGAGTGATTAAGCTTAATCTTGCAGATTAGATTTGTAAGACAAGCTACCCAGCCATGACTACCTGTTCAGCGGTGATGGTAACCGGGTACCGTTGGTCTGAACTAAGTGATGTAAAGTCTTGGTGCATCAACTAAAATTTAAGAGACTAAGGGTAGGTTAGGGTGTTTGTGCTCAGATTTATTTCGAAAATTAATCACAAAATAAACATGTAGAAATCTTAGTTGTTCCTTGTTTGGAC
>CEOC01078380.1_pt1 | contig 21161 bp, 20 predicted proteins | sample 356191 | NCBI WGS metagenome assembly CEOC01 (sample SAMEA2619952, study PRJEB7988) | marine metagenome | biome: marine biome (ENVO:00000447); feature: deep chlorophyll maximum layer (ENVO:xxxxxxxx); material: "saline water (ENVO:00002010), including plankton (ENVO:xxxxxxxx)" | depth 17 m
CCTGCTGCAAAATCAAAACAGCTCTCTCCTGATGACAGAATAGTTTCCATTAGACAGGCGTATGAAGAAAAAAGTATAGATGTTGTTGGCTGGAGAATTGATGAAATTGTTAAGCTAATTCGTGGTGATGCAGGAACTGAAGTCGAGCTAGAAATTATGCCATCAAAATCTATTGAATCTTCAGAAAGAAAATTCGTAACACTTGTTAGAGAAGAAGTTCAACTTGAAGAGCAGGCCGCAAAAAGTAGAATCATTGATGTAAATTCAGAATTAAGAAACTATAGAGTTGGCATAATTGAATTACCAGCATTCTACATAGACTTTAATGCGTGGAGAGATAGAGATCCAAATTTTAGAAGTAGCTCAAGAGATGTTGAAGATATTCTTAAATCATTTAATCAAGATAATGTAGATGCAGTCTTGATTGACTTGAGAGGAAATTCAGGTGGCTCATTATATGAAGCAAACAAACTTACTGGTTTGTTTGTTGCATCTGGAGCAACTGTGCAAGTTAAAGAAAGTAGTGGAAATATAAGACCTTGGGGTGATGGAAGAGCTAAACAGATTTGGAAAAAACCTTTAGGTGTCCTGGTTGATAGGTATTCAGCATCTGCCTCAGAAATTTTTGCAGGAGCAATTCAAGATTATAAGAGAGGTATTGTTGTTGGTCATAGAACATTTGGAAAAGGGACCGTGCAGCGTCTTGATGATCTAAGCGCAGGTCAAATCAAAATTACTGAATCAAAGTTTTACAGGGTAAGTGGTTCAAGCACGCAAGCAAAAGGCATTGAACCGGATATAATATTGCCATCTACATGGGACGTTGAAGAAACTGGTGAAAGCTCATTAGATGAATCGCTTCCATGGGATACCATTAGACCAATTAGGCACAGGATATTTAATCTAAATGACTTTGCTATCCAGAAAGCATCAGAAAATCATCTTGATAGATTGTCTAGCGATCCTAATTTGCAATATATCCAAAAGATTCGTCAGAAATATGATCAACGCAAAAGTAAAAAGAAGCTTTCTTTGAATATTGATGAGAGAAGAAAAGATAAATTAGATAGAAAATCTTGGATTTTAAATGCTGAAAACTCAAGGCGAAATCTTTTAAATTTGAATAGCTTTGATACATATGAGGATCTAGAAGCATTTAGGGAAGATATTGATGCAGATGAAATATCTTTAGAAAATGATTTACTTTTGAATGAATCAAAAAATATTATTATTGATTACTTGAATTTTAGCTCCAAATTGATTGCAGCGAATCAGAGCTGATGAAAATTGTATCTTTCAATATAAATAGTGTCAGGGCTAGACCTCACCAACTAGAATATATTCGTGATCATCTTAATCCAGATGTTATTGGACTTCAGGAAACAAAGGTTCATGATGATGAATTCCCTATTGAGTTAATTAATGAAATTGGCTACCACAGTGAATTCTGGGGTCAAAAGGGTCATTATGGTGTTGCTTTACTAAGTAAAAAAAAGCCACTGGAAGTTTCAAAAGGATTTTTAAAAGATACTGCTGAAGATCAAAAGAGATTTATACAGGGAAAATATAAATTTAAAAATAATTCTATCTTCATTTTAAATGGCTATTTCCCTCAAGGCGAAAATAGAAGCCATGAAACAAAGTTTCCCAAGAAAGTTAAATACTATAAAGATTTAAGAGCTCATATTAAAAAGTTGCAAAAATCTACTTCAAATATAATTGTGATGGGTGACTTTAATGTAGCTCCAAGTAAAAATGATATAGGAATTGGTGAAAATAATGCCAAGAGATGGCTGCGTGATGGAAAATGTGCTTTTCTACCAGAAGAAATTGAAATGTGGAATTCTATTAAAGACTTAGGATTTGTTGATAGCTGGAGAGAGGAAAATCCAGATGAAACATCAATTTATTCTTGGTTCGATTATAGATCAAGAATGTTTGATGATGATCCAAAAAGAGGTTTAAGAATAGACCACATAATGGTTGCTGAAAAGTTATCTGAATCCATCCAATCAACTGGAATTGATTATGATACTAGATCAATGGAAAAGCCTTCTGATCATTGCCCAGTTTGGATTGAGTTAAATTAAATTATTTCTCAAAATAGAATTATTAAAATAATTTGTTATTTATTTCTTAAGCTCTTAAAAAAATTTTTTAGAAGGAGAGATGATTTATCCTTATAAATGCCATAGTCATAAATAACTTTGTGATTTAAAAAGTTTTTATTGAAGAGATGATCATTAGAAATAATACAGCCGGCTTTAGGTTCCTTGGTTGCAAAAAATATCTTCTTAATTCGAGCATGAACGATTGCCATGGCACACATATAGCATGGTTCTAAAGTGCAGTATATTTCGCAATCTACTAATCTAAAGTTACTGATATTGATTGAAGCTGATGAAATTGCTTCTAATTCTGCATGAGCTAGGATACTTTTTTTAGCAATAACTTGATTGCGCCCTTCTCCAATGATATTGCCATTTAAAGTTACTACAGCTCCAACGGGGACTTCACCTTCTTTAAAAGAATCATGTGCTAATTCAAGCGCCCTAGACATCATTAATTTATCAAATTCATTTGTCATAATAGGTATATAATCACAAAATGTTTTCAATGCTAAAGAAATATCTTCGATGGCATTCCAATATCTTTCTAAAGTACTATGAAAAAAGATTGCCTTATTTCTCAGATAGATTCTTTGTGAGAGCATTTAATATGCTCTTAGGGATAAAGAATAATCGATCCAAGATGTCTTTCAATAGTCAAAAAAATTATTTTTGTATTGAAGAAGGTAACCTTACACAAATATTTAAGAATAAGAGTCAAGCTACCCACAGTTACAGTAATGGCTTAGTAAATAGAGCCTATCAAATTGCTGACTCTTATATGCTTAATGATATTAATTTTAAACCCAATGATACTGTAGTCGACATTGGAGCCAATGTTGGAGATTTATATTTATTTTTTAAACATTTAAATACTAAAATTTCATATATTGGAATTGAACCAGGTGAAAATGAGTTCTTTTGCTTAAAGAATAACATTGATGGCTCATGTATTAATGCGGCCGTATCCGATAAAAATGGTGTTCAAAATTTCTTTATTAATGAGGATGGTGCTGATTCCTCACTAATAGAACCATTAATCTACACAGAAACAAGGGAAATTAATACGATCACTTTGGATTCTATGAATTTTCAACAAAAAATTAAGCTTATAAAAATTGAAGCGGAAGGGAATGAACCTGAAATTTTAAGAGGAGCCATAGAAACTCTTAAAATCTCAGAATATGTTTCAGCTGATCTAGGTCCTGAACGAGGAGTTCTTCAAGAGTCTACTTATGAAGAATTTATTAAATTGATGTTTAAAAATGGATTTGATCTTAAAAAGATTAATCCTGAGAGATTAATAGTTCTTTTTAAAAATAAATCTTATGTCAAATAGAATTTCAATTGTTACTTCTGTATTTAATAGAGCAAACTATATTAAGAGGTTGTACAAAAGTCTCTGCGATCAGGAGTTTAAAGATTTTGAATGGATTATAGGTAATGACGGGTCGAATGATAACATTGAAGAGGTAATAAAAGGTATTATTGAAGATGCAAGTTTCAAAATAAAGTTTATTTCAGGGTCAATAAGATGTGGTAAAAGCAAAATAGATAACAAGATGATTAGTGAGGCAAGCGGAGATTTCATTATATTTTGTGATTCTGATGACTGGCTTGAAAAAAATACTTTATCAAGAATGCTTAATGAATTTGAAAAAAATTATGATAGGAACTTAGCAGGTGTAATTGGTTTAGCTGCAGATAATTTAAATTATAATAAATCAAAATTCCCTGATTCATTATCTAAAGATAAATATAAGTTAGTTGAAATTTTCTTTGAGCATAGATTTCAAGATGATTGTGCATTTATGATTAAAACCGAGCTACTAAAAAATACTAAATTCCAAGAAATTGATATGTATATACCTGAAGGATCTTTATGGATTTATTTTAGTTCTTATAATTTTGCACTTTGCAAAGAGATAATGCTCAATAAGGAATATAATTCTGATCATAGAATTTCTTTTAGCCGGAGATTTGAATATTCAAGAGGTAAAGCTGTTAGCATGAAATTGCTCTATTCTTTTCTTTTCTCACCCTCATCAAGCTCATATAAAAAAATTAGATACATTTTTTCTTATCTACGTTTTTCAATACATGGTGATCTTAATTTAAATATGAAGGTATTCGGATGGCCATTCAGGACTAAGATTTTAATTCTCAGCTTGCTTCCTTTTGTGAAAGTCCTATGTTTCATTGATTTAATGCTAAAAAGAGTAGAAAAAACACATCAAATGTTCAATAAATCAATTAAAAAAGTTGACTATAAAATATTAGATAATTAGGAAAAATATAAATGTGTGGTTTCTTAGGCTCATACTCTGAGAAAAAAAATTTAAACTTTGACCTTAACGTTGACGCATTAGATTTAATTAATCATCGAGGTCCGGATACTGAAGGTTTTTGGGTTGACAAAGAAGATGGTATTTTTTTAGGATTTAAAAGATTAAAAATTATTGATCTCTCCCCTCTCGGCGATCAGCCAATGGTATCTAGTAATGAAGAATTCATAATAGTCTTTAATGGTGAGATCTATAACTTCCTTGAAATTAAGAAAATCCTTATCTCAAAAGGATATAAATTTATCTCTACATCTGATACCGAAGTCTTGCTTTATTCATATCAAGAATGGAAAGAAAAACTCCTTGATAAGCTTGAGGGGATGTTTAGTTTTGCGATTTTTGATAAAAAAAATAGGTCTTTTTTTTTGGCGAGAGATCGATCTGGTGAAAAACCACTCTATTACTATCAAGATAATCAATATTTCATTTTTTCATCAGAGATTAAACCTATAGCTAAGCTTTTAGAGGACTATAACTTAAATGTTCATTCAATTAATGTCCTTTTTCAAAGAGGATATGTTGATAAGGATAGTAGTGCATTACTAGGAATTAAGAAAGTAAAGCCTGGAAATGCTCTTGAATATTCTCTTGATCAAAAAACACTAAAAATATTCGATTATTGGATAAATGAAATAAAGCAATCCCGTAATCACAAAAAATATATCCATAGCAATGAATTCTATGAACAAAAACTCGAATCACTTTTATTTGAATCTGTTGAAAAAAGAATGGTAGCGGATGTACCAATTGGATTCATGTTAAGTGGTGGCCTAGATTCAAGTCTCATTGCTGCAATTGCCTCAAAAATCCACAAAAATATAAATACCTTTACTGTTACATTCAATGAATTTAAAAATCATGATGAGTCCTATCATGCATTGAATATATCCAATCATCTTGGAACAAACCATAATGAATTAGTTGCAGACAAAATTGAACCTGAAATTATAAATACTTTAGTTAATTATTTTGATGATCCAATGGTCGATTCTTCAATGATACCAACATTTTATCTTTGTAAAGAAATGTCAAAATTATGCAAGGTTGCAATTGGGGGAGATGGTGCTGATGAGCTTTTTGGTGGATATAAGCATTACCTTCGTTACATAGAATTATTTAAATTAAGCAGATATATCCCAATTGAAGTGAGGAGAATCATATATAGTTTTTATAAAAAGCTAGAAAAATTTAATCTAAGGGGAAGAAAAACATTCGAAATTTTTTCTAAGGATATTTCAAAACTAACATTTGACGAGGCTAATTTATTTGGTAATGATTCTAGATCAGAAATTCTTCAAAAAAGTTACTTTTTAAAGCTAAACAGTAAAAACTATTATTCTACTGATGACTTTATAAATAATATTACTTTTAAAGATTACAGAAACTATCTCTCTGAAGATATTCTTGTAAAAGTTGATAGAGCCAGCATGGCTTCGTCATTGGAGCTAAGATCTCCATATCTAGATTCTAAGATTATTAATTTTGCTTTTAATGAACTTCCTAGCAGCCTTAAAATTAATAAGGGAGAAAGAAAACTTATTCTTGCAAATATAGCAAAAAAGTTTTTACCAGATAATTATAACTTCAATAGGAAACAGGGCTTTTCCTTTCCAATTAATGAGCTGCTGCAAGAAGGAAGTTGGTATAACTTTTTTTATAACAAGATTTCAGATTTTAATCATGATATCTTCAATACTAATAAGTTATTAAAAATTCTAGATAATCAAAAAAAGGGATTCTTGAATGGAGAAAAATTATTCGCAATAGTCCTTTTTATCTGCTGGTATGAACAATTCTTTGAAAAGAAATACTAAAGAAGAGCTTTATATATTTGCTCCAAATTTAGACTTTGTACTAAGTCATAGAAAAGATTTACTTAATAAACTTACGAATGCTTATAAGATAACTCTTTTTACTGATACGAGTAATTTTAATAATATTGTAGAAGCAAATCTCTCAAGCCTAAAGATAAAAAATTTAAAAATGAGATCTCATAAAAGATCTCTTAAAATTCTAACTAGTTTTACATACATGAAATCTTGTCTTAAGAAGATTCAAGGTTCATCAGCAAAAAAAGTTATCTTTATAACAGCCGAGATAAGTTTATTTGGAATGATAATTTCTCGATTTCTTCCCGCAAAGTTATATTTTCTAATAACCGGGACACAAATATTATTTGATAAAAATGGCTTTATATCCATACAAACAATTTTAAAATTCGTCATTAAATATCTATTAAAAAAGGATGGAGTCAATTTTATTTTTCAAAATGAAGATGATAAAAGTAATTTTAAAGACAAGTTTGGGTTGTCAGCAAGATCAATAATAATTGAGGGCTCTGGAGTTCAAATTGAAAAAATTAAATACATAAGTAGAGACTTTAATGATGAGATTAAAATATTGTTTGCAGGAAGTTTATTTAGTCATAAAGGTGTTTATGAATTTTATAATGCAGCAAAACTTTTAAGTAACAATTTAGATAATATTTCTTTTCATATAGCGGGTAGATATTACCCAAATAATAGCCAATCAATTACTCATGAATTATTTCAAAAAATTAAAAATTCAGACTTTATTACCTTTCATGGAGCCTGGAATAAACATGAGTTTGTAGAGAACCTAAAAAGGTTTGAAATATTCATTCTCCCGTCATATGGAGAGGGATTGCCACTTTCAGTTATTGAGGCAATGTTATCTGGTATGCCGATACTAGCCTCAGATGTTGCTGGCTGTAAATCATGCGTAGAGAATTCTAATAATGGTTACCTTTTTAAGGCAAAATCAATATCTGAACTGGTGGATGCTATAAAAAAAATAACCAAAAATAGAAATTCTTTACATAGTATGGGCCTTAGTTCAAGAGAGATTGCTGTACAGAAATTTAATTTAGATCTAATTTATTCACATTATATTTCATTCTTAGAAAATTAATTATGAGAATAGGATTAATAATTCCAAATTTTTCTATAGGGGGTATCGAAGTATCATTTCAAAAGCTTGCCAATCATTTCAGCAAAAACCATGATGTGTTTATTCTATATTTTGATGAGACTGGTCCTCTCAAGGATGGATATAGCTCAAATGTTAATTTCTATAAAATTGAAGCCAAAGGTTTTGTGAAAACGATTCTTGGTATCTCTCAAGCAATCAATTTAAATAAATTAGACATTTTATTATCTTCAATGTACATGCTTGGGAACTACTCCATCATTGCAAAATATCTTAGTCGATCAAAATGCAAAGTTGTTATTGGAGCAAGATCTGATTTTGTTTCTGTAAGAAAAAATGCAAAACGATTTATAGATAAGTATTTATTAAAATACCTATCGCAAATACTTTTTAAAAAGGCAAGCATGATAATAGCTGTTTCTAAGGGAGTAAAAAAAAGTATTGTCTCCGACCTTAAGCTTGATGCTAGTAATGTAATCCATATTTATAACGGAGTGATTAATGATAATCATCTCAAGGATTATTACGAACCTCCAGCCCATTTTTTTTATAATAAGACTGATCAAAAAATCTTATTATTTATTTCAAGATTTTCTGAAGAAAAAAGACCAATTGATTTTGCAAAAATATGTATAAAGTTAATGGAAAAGTATGAGTTTAGAGTGGTAATGATAGGAGAAGGGCCGCTAGAAAAAAAACTAAATCGTGTTATTGACAATAGCCGCTATAAAGATAAATTTTTCTTGAGCGGTTTTTGTAAAGATTACTTATCTTATTTAAATTATTCTGATGTTTTTATATTGAACTCAAAGTTTGAGGGTTTGCCAGGAATTTTAATTGAGGCGGCAACCACAAATATTAAAATAATTTCAAGAGATTGTGATTTTGGACCAAGAGAAATTTTAGAGGGCATTGATGGATGCACTTTAATTGATCCAGATGCTAAAAAAGAATTAGAACTTGAAATAGAAAAAAGTCTTGTTACAAATATAACTATTAAGAGGGATATTAGCTTAATGAAGAAATTTTTTCATGACGAATCTATGAGAGCCTATGAAGAAGTATTTAAAAATATAATTGGTGCCCAGAGCCGGACTTGAACCGGCACGAAGTTGCCTTCGAGGGATTTTAAATCCCTTGTGTCTACCAATTCCACCACCTGGGCATTGGTAAATTATAATTTAATCGTAATTATAAATCCTGACTATGAATCAAAAATTTGAGTAACTTTTGATTCTTTTTTTGATGGCATAATTCTGCCACATGCAGATTCAGGACAATGAGTTATCTCACCAACATAAAAATTTGTATTGTCAGTATAAAAATCAATTCTTACTATAGTAAAGAAACTAGACAATTCTCTAGCAACCTCAATCATCTCATTGAGTTTTTTTGGTTTACTGGTTGTAATATTTGAAGATGGGTACGACATTGAGAAGTCTAGCAAAGACCAATTTTTGTCATAAAAATTTCTTTTATGATTTAGACTTCTATCTAAGTCAACTTGAATAAATTTTACTTCACCATTTTTACAAAAAAACTTATAGTCATTAACATTAATTGAATCGAATAAAATTGGTTCAACAATTATTTTTTTTCTTAAATTTTTATAATTTCTCTCTCGTGAAATTTTATAGTAATCAAGTTTTAGCCATGATTTTATCTCTTCAACATTTAGATGTTCAGAAGTTTTAAAAATATATTTACCTGAAGCATGTGTTGGTTTAATACAGCATCTATTTGGGAACTCATATGAATCGATATCAATCTCATTTCTCAAAATCTGAAGAGTGGGTACATTATATTTTTCTCCAACAATTGATTTAACAAATAACTTAACTAGTTCTTTATCGGAAGTGAATTGTCGCAGAGGATCCTCTATCTCATCTGAAATTTTTAATCTAAAGAATTCCTCACTGAATAATTTTTTGATAGGAAATCTTCTGTGAGCTATAGCAAAGTTTAAGGTAGCCAACAAAGTGTCAAAGAAATTATTGAATGGAAGCTGATTAATTAACTTTTTGATTAATGATTTCATTAAAATCTTCTTCTAAAAATTCCGATTAATGCCCCAAATATGTATATTGGTGCTCTAATTATATCCAAGAAAACACCGAGCAAACCTACCCGTAACCATAAAAAAGGAAACAATTCAGTTTTATAAACTCCATTCACTATTGGTCTGAATATGCCCCTGATTAATAACATTAAAACAAAGATTATTATTAAAAATATTTTGGTTATATGAGGTATATAAAGTGAAGCTGACTCAGTATAGTTTGTAAGTACATCATTCCATCTGAAAATAGTAAAAAATATTAATAAATAGGTTAGGTATTTAATAAGCGTTAGAAAAGGAGAGCGACTATGATTACGAAAATATCTTTTAATTAGGTAATATGAAATAAAGATTAGAAAAATTAAAAAATATACTTTCTTTGTAACATTATCAATATATAAAGGGTGCTGATCCCATGTTGGCAAAAGATAATTCCATCTAGGTATTAGTAAAAATACTAATGTTAAAAATATTGCCATATATCCTTCTTTAATATTTGATTGGACATCAAGAATTGCCCCATCAAAAGAATATCTAATATATTTTTTTAACAGCTCAAAAATTGATTTTGGTAAATCATCATATGATGTAGTAGGGTCACTTGGAGCAAAGACATTACATTCTCTTTTAATTTCAGATCGCCATAATATGTCCTCCGCAGCTCTTGCATTCTCATCGAAAAATAAATTGTTATTAAAAATAAGATCCCTTCTAATAATTGTCCCTGGAACAGTTTCATGGGATTTCTCTCCATAAGAACAAGCCTTGTAAAGTTTTTGAAATTTACTTGAAGCCAAAAATTTAGTTGACCCGAAAATGCCGTCATACTTTTTATTCTTAATTAATTCAAAGCTATTAGATAACCACTTATTGGTTGGACATGTCTTTGCATCCAAAAAAGCAATAAATTCCTCTGACGATTCATTTAAACCAACATTTCTAGCTTTACCCGGAAATGAATTTTCACTTTGAATATATTTGAGTGATGTTAAAAGTGATTTATTTTCAGAGATCTCATCAATATATTCTCTATATGAAGCATTTATAGATGTATCTACAAATATTATTTCACTTGGGGTCAATGATTGATTTAATACTTCAGTGATTAGTTTATTTAAAGTATCAATTGCTTCGTTTCGAACAATAATAATTACAGAAATACTTGCAGGTTGTTCTACCATGAAAAAACTTTAGTTTGGCATTAACAGTATGATGTAAAATTATACATTTTAAAAATGATTACACTATCTAAATTGTTATCTAGAGTAACTAAATATGCCCTAGTTGGAGGAACAGCTGCGTTCTGTGAATGGATAATCTTCGCAATACTTACTTTTACTTTAGATGTCTATTTTTTAGTTTCTGCTTCAATTTCCTTTATATTTGCTACATTCGTAAATTATAAGATAGGTGTAAAACTTCTATTTCGATCTGGATTTCTTCATTCAGAAAATAAAGAAATTTACTTAACTTATCTTGTTAGCGGTATAGGGCTTATACTAAATCTTGCTATTTTGTATTTTTTAGTAGAAAACTTACTAATGCATCCTATGATTTCAAAGATTCTTTCTACAGGAATAGTTTTTTTATGGAATTTTGGCGCTAGAGCTTACTTTATTTTTGAGTTCAAGGATTAGTTTATGAATTTATACTTTATGATGCAGTAGATTGCCCTTACACCATCTTTCCAGCCTATTTTTTTGCCTTCCTCATAGGTTCTGCCATTATATGAAATACCTACTTCAAAAATTTTTATTTTTCTTTTTGCTATCTTTGCAGTAATTTCTGGTTCAAATCCAAATCTATTCTCTTTAATATCAATGCTTTTAATGATTTCTGTTTTGAAAGCTTTATAACATGTTTCCATATCAGTTAAGTTGAGATTGGTCATCATGTTAGATAGTAAAGTGAGGAACCCATTTCCTACTCTGTGCCAAAAATATAAAACTCTTCCGGCACCACCACCCTTAAATCTTGATCCATATACTACATCTGCTTTGCCATCAAGAATAGGCTGAATTATTTTTAGGTATTCATCTGGATCATATTCAAGGTCAGCATCCTGAACAATAACAATATCGCCTCTTGCAGCTTGAAATCCAGTTTTCAATGCGGCACCCTTTCCCATATTTTTTTTGTGATAAATAATCTCACTAACATGATTTGTAATAAAAGAATTGGTTTCCAAGATCGATCTTGTTTGATCAGTTGAAAAGTCATCTACAATGATAATTTCTTTATTGCTATAAGATGAGTTCACGACACAACGAACAATCTCTTCAATAGATGATTCTTCATTAAAGCAAGGGATAACTACTGAAAGCTTCATAATACGCTTTTAAAGTAATCAATAGTTCTGTCAAGACCCATACTCAAATCAATTTTTGGACTCCAATCTAGTAATTCTTTGGCTTTTTGTATATCTGGCCTTCTTTGTTTAGGATCATCTTGTGGCAGAGGTTCAAAGGATATCTTGCTCTTAGAATTTAGTTTCTGTATTACAAGTTCTGCTAACTCTAAAATTGTAAATTCTCCTGGGTTTCCAAGATTAATAGGGCTATCAATAGACTCTGCTTCAATAACTTTTAAAAACCCTTCGATCATATCTGAAAAATAACAAAAACTTCTTGTCTGTGAGCCATCTCCATAGACAGTAATATCATTACCTTGAATTGCTTGAATAATAAAATTACTAACCACCCTGCCATCATCTATCTGCATTCTCGGACCATATGTATTAAATATTCTCACTATCCTAGTATCCAAAAACTTTTCTCTTTTATAATCTGAAAAAATAGTTTCAGCGCACCTTTTACCTTCGTCATAACAACTTCTCTCGCCTAAGGTATTAACGTTTCCTAAATATGATTCTGATTGTGGAGAAATCAAAGGGTCACCGTAAATCTCCGAAGTAGAAGCCTGCAAAATTATTGGATTAAAAGATTCAGAAAATTCGAGAAGGTTGAATGCTCCAAATACATTAGTTTTTACAGTTTTAAGTGGATCTGATTGATAATGTTTAGGTGAGGCTGGGCAGGCAAGATTAAATATATATTCAGGGCTGAAATCAATGTTTATAGTTTCGGTTACATCATGATGTATGAAGCTAAAATTATTATCGCCAATGAGATGTTGAATGTTGTCTTTAGAGCCGGTATGCAAATTGTCTATTACACACACTTCATGACCTAGCTTTATAAGGAGATCGCTAAGATGAGATCCGAGAAAGCCTGCGCCTCCTGTAATGAGTATTTTTTTCAATTATTTGCTGCTTGTTTAAAAAAGAGATTATACCCTTCAATTTTCTTTTGTCTAAAACCGTAGCTATTAAGTTTATTAAAATCATCTTCGATGTAATTAGAGTTTTTGCTAATAATTATTAAGCTGAATTGGCCTGCAATAATAGCCTCTTCAATGTCCACCAAAGTGTATCCATCTCTTTTGTAGAAACCCCTGTTTAACTTATTTAAGGACCTTAGATCCGTATAATTATAATTTTTGAAGTAAAACTCTAAGATATGTGCGCCATTAGCTAGTATATTGGATTGCTCTGGAATTTCTTTTAAATACTCATTAAGTGAAAATATATTGTTACTAAAAGGTTTCTCATACTCCTGAAAAAAGAAAGATGATAATCCCAATAGAGAAATTAATACGGCTTCGCCTAGAAATTTATATTCTTTCATTTTTATTATTAATAACTAAGCCAAGAATTATCATTGATATTCCCGGCAAAAAATAAGTACTATTAATTGAGAAAGGGACAATAAAAAACGTGTATGAAAGCCCAAAAATAAGTGGTAAAAACAGGACTCTATCGTAAGCTTTCTTGAAAATCTTATTTAAGAATAAAATAATTAATATTAGGCACACAGATATCAAAAACTGATTATCCGAGATTATGAGGTAAAGATTTTGAAACACTGAAACTTCGGAATACTCCTGATTTGCATTCTGAAAAATTCTATACGCATACATAAGATAGGTCTTTAGAGGAGCGCCTGAAAAAAGAATACCTGGCCATAAAATTATAAAAATAAAGGCTGTGGTTAAGATATATTTAAAAATAGTTTTTATTAAATCTTTATCAATAAAAAATAAAAAGCTAAAAATAGTCATCAAAAACAATAAAACTCCGGTTTCTAGTGATAAAAGAGATAATGCACTCATGATTGATAAGAGAAACAAATTATTTGATGAATTATTCTTAAGAAATCTTATAGTAAAGAGGCACATTAGGACTGATGATGAGGAAAGAAATATATGAAAATTAAGAGATAAATTAGAATTAATAAATATTGGGCTTATGAAAAAAGTTAAACAGCCAAGCTTTTGAAAAATGTTGAAGCTATTGTTGGATAGCGAGAAAGCAACAAAAGTAAAAATTAATATGGATAGAAAATAATATAATTTAGAACTAAACCTTAGCGCATTAGCATATTCATAATTGTTTTGTTTTTTAAATAGGCTCCAATAATATATCGGTAAAACAGGATGAAAGTGCCTTTTTAGAAAATAATCTTCATCTTCGTCTAAAATTTGATTTGAAAGTGATTTGATACCCTTGTCATCGTCTTTAAATTTAAGGAGGGATAATTCAAGAAATTCTAAAAATGAAAGTGTATTTTTCTCAATAGCATTATTAAAAATTCCTTCCTTGGAAACATTGGCATAGTCTACTTCATCCCAATTTAATTCAATTGAGTCATACTTGAATTGGTTTGCAATGATAATAAAAAATAAAAATGAAGATAAAATTATTAAAACTGAATTCTTAAAAAAATGTAATTTTAAGGAGGCCATATCTTTATTTTATTTTGACAACATTTTGCTTTAATATTTTCTTGCTAGGAAGGATGCTAATCTTAAAGATAATTGAGTTAATGTGAGTGTAGGATTTGCATGACCAGCTGAAGGAAAAACAGAGGATCCACATATAAAAAGATTACTTTTACCAAATAACTTTAGGTTTTTGTCAACCACTCCTCTTTCAGGGTTAGTACCCATTCTAGTTCCACCCATGTGATGGTATCCACCTATGTGATGGTATCCTTTTCCGCCTAATTCATCTAGCGCTGGATAATCTTCTTTATCAAGTAACCATTTATCTAATTTTAATCTCCCAAGATTAGTGTTCATAATCCACTTATTTATATGACGCATAGTGATCTGCAATGTTTTAAAATCATTGTCAGTTTTTTTCCAAAATAATTTTGACTTTGGTATTCCAAAAATATCTTTTTTATTTTTGGAAAGTTCAACTCTATTATTAAAAATAGGTTCTTGCTCCCATGCTGCCCTCAAAGTACCAGCACAAACTAAATTTTTATCAAAAAGTTTTGCAATATTTTTTCCTAGATTAGGTGCAACACACATTAAATCTTTAATTACGGCATCAGCCTGAGTATCTCCAAGATGTTCGAACCTAATTCCAGCATTTAAAATTCCGAGCTCCATTCTCTTTGATGCAGAAATATTTATATATCTATCTGACCAGCGCCTATCAACTACGGCCTGCCCAACTTTATAATGAGGATGTTCCATCCAATAATTTCCAAGAGGTGATTTTGAATTAATTAATTTTTTATTATTTGAGTAATTTATCCACTTAAGCAATCTAGAGTTTTCAATTCCTCCACATGCCAAAATAAAGCATCTTGCTCTTACTCCTAGATGATTTCCATTATAAGATTTAAATTCAGCGGTATTTATATTTTCTTCATTAAATAACATGTTGACTAAGTTGGTATTCAAACTCAAGTGTATAAATTTAGAGCGTTGTATTTGTTCAAAATACTTTTTGCCAAATCTTACTGGTGGTGAAAAATGAAAATCAATGCTTTTAATACCGTAATCTCGAGATATTACTTGATCATTAAATTCAGAATCTATTTCTAAAATTTCACAAGCTTCGTCAAGAAATGGATCAAGATCTTTCTTTCCAATTGGCCATTTACTATTCGAATAATTAAAATCTTCTTTATCTAGAGTTCTACACATTCCAGTCCAATGACCGCTTGTGCCTCCAAACATTCTAAGCCTTGATGTATCTAAGGCAAAATAATCATCTCCAATAGTTTCACCTTGATAACACTCAGTTGAAGCTCTGCTCCAATCAATATCTCCTGCTTCTGCCAAAAAAATAGATTTCTTTTTTTTAGCCAATTTTAGTGCCAGTGAAATTCCTGCAGGACCACTTCCTATGATGCAGTAATCAAATAATTTACTTGAAGTATAATTTTTTTGTAAATCATTAATCATCTTTGAAAAGCAACCAATTATTCCTTCTAACTCTTGAAAAGGATTTCGTGGTAAAAATATTTTTTATCCTTAAAAAAGGAAAAAAAACGAAAAACAATGCAACTGCAGATAATATTTTTCTTCTAGTAAACAAAATATTCATATTAGACTAATGAGTTTACAAAACTTTTAATTAAATTTGTTTGCTCCATAACCAATTTAAATTATAAATTACATTGATTCATATTAATCGATTATTAATGACGGAAAATTTAAATAAGCTCTTGGTATCTCAATAAAATTGGTTGTGATTAAACTATAAATAATTTTTTTGTTAGCATTAATTCTGCTTCACGAAATAATTAATTTTTAACCTTGGAAAATCTAGAGAAGATTTAATAATCTAATGAAATAGAGTAATTAGATTAAATTTATTCAATTTGCTTATCATGACTTGTTGATATAGTTGATATAAAAATATGTTAAAAATACATTTATAATAAACAGATTATAAATATATTCCTTTCGGGATGAATAATTGAAATTCAAAAAAATAAATTTTACAAATTGATCTTTACTTGTTCCTAATATTTAATATCCGATTCAATATAGGATTAATATATAACTAATGAAATACTGTAAGGAGTGCTTACAACCAGATACAAGGCCAAATACTTTTTTTAAAGATGGTGTTTGTCCGGCATGTGATTACTTTAAGCTTTTTAAAAGAGTGGATTGGGAGCAAAGAAGAGAAATCTTATTCGATTTAGTTGAAAAATATAAAAATCCATCGGCCCAGTATGATTGCATAATTGGGGTAAGTGGCGGAAAAGATAGTACAAGACAAGCTATATGGATTAGAGATTATCTTAGGCTTAGACCGCTTTTAGTTTGTATACAATACCCTCCTCATCAAGTAACTGATGTGGGAAATGAAAACCTATCCAATTTAATTAATTTAGGGTTTGATGTGTTTCAAATATGTCCTGCACCAATTGTATGGAAAGACTTAATGAGAAAAGGATTCTTAAGGTTTGGTAATTTGGCTAAATCAACTGAATTAGCTCTTTTCTCAGGCGTGCCTAAATTAGCCATTGATTTTAAAATTCCCCTAATTTTATGGGGTGAAAATCCTGGATTGCAAAGAGGTGATATGAAGACGCTTGGTAAAACAGGATTTGATGGTAATAATCTTAGAAACATGAACACGCTTGGTGGTGGAGATTATTCATGGATACTAGAAGAAGGATTTGATCAAAAATCTATCCTGCCTTACATGTATCCTAGTAAATCAGAAATGCTGAAAAATAATATTCAAATAGTTTATCTTGGTTGGTTCTTGGGAGATTGGTCACTTAAAAATAACGGAATGATTTCAATACTTAATGGATTGAAAATAAGAGAAGACAGTCCAATTAATACATCTGATCTTTTTAATACGAGTGCACTAGATGAAGACTGGGTTACAGTTAATCAAATGATTAAATATTTAAAATTCGGATTCGGTAAAACTACGGATTATGTTAATGAAATGATCAGATTAGATGAAATCTCAAGAGAAGATGCAATTAATGTAGTTAAGAAATTTGATGGGAAATGCAGTAAGAAATATATTGAAGATTTTTGTTCATTTATTGAAATTTCTAATGACGATTTTTGGGAAACAGTTTCAAGATTTACGAATCATGATTTATTTGAAATTAATAAGAAGAATGGATCAATAAAAAGAAAATTTAAAATTGGGGTTGGTTTATAAATTGAATACTAAAATCAATATTGGTATTTTGGATTATGGCGTGGGTAATATTACCTCATTAATTAACTGTATAGATTCGTTGAGTCTAAAAACAAAGATTATCAGAAACACTAAAGATTTACAGGGAATAACTACATTAATACTTCCTGGTGTTGGCGCAATGAATTTTGCAATGCAAAATATAAAAAAAAGGAAACTTGATGTTCTAATTAAAAAAATTTTTTTTGAAAAGAAAATTAAGTTGATTGGTATTTGTCTTGGAATGCAATTGTTTTATGAATATTCTGAAGAGGGAGGGACAAAATGCTTAGGTCTTCTTGATGGAAAAGTCAAAAAATTTCCTGAAAATTTTTGTCATGTTGGATGGAATCATGTTGAAACTAAATTCTTAGCAGACATAGATACGAAGTATAAAAATTTTTATTTTAATCATAGTTTTTACGTCCCTTTTAAAAGTAAATATGCAAAAGGTAGTACTAAAAGTATTGAAGATTTTAGTTCAATTATTCAAAAAGATAACTTTATTGGCTTACAGTTTCATCCTGAAAAAAGTCAATTTATTGGAAGAAAACTATTAAATGAGCTTTTATTAAGGTGATTAAAAGAATAGCTGGAGTAGTAACTGTCCTAAATGATTGGGCTGTTCAATCAATTGGATATAACAAATATCGCCCATTAGGTCGTCCTGAAATAATTGTTCAAAACCTTGATCGTTGGCAACTTGAAGAAATAGTAATTACTGATATATCAAGAACTAAAAAAAAATTAGGCCCAAATTTTAATCTATTGAGAAAGTTATCTGAAAAAAAAATTGCTACTCCCCTAACTTATATTGGTGGAATAAGAAATGTTTCAGATGCTGTTGAAACAATAAAATTAGGTGCCGATAGGATTGGTATTGAAAACTTAATAAAATCAAAACCAAATGAAATCAAGAAAATTTCGGACTCAATCGGATCTCAAGCTTTAATCCTAGCTCAGTCTGTTCATCAAATCGGTAATACTTTAATGAAAATGGATTATTTAAATAAAAAAAGTAAGGAATTGGATATTGATCAATTAACTAAGTATCTTGAGTCTGCAAGTGAACTACTTTTAATTGATTGGAAAAATGAGGGCTTTAAAAATAGCTTTAATGAAACTTTATTGAAGCATTTTGAAAATAAAAAAGTTCAAATAATATGTTTTGGAGGGATCTCAGATGCTAAACAAATTTCATCATTACTTAATAAAAATCAGGTATCAGCAATTGGAATCGGTAACTTTTTAAATTACAAAGAGCTAGGGAACTGGAACTTGGTAAAGAAAACTAATCATGAATCTACAAGACAATTAACTTATGGGAAGCTAACTCAAGGTGCAAAAGAATGGTTTTAGAATGTAAGAGGTGTTTTTACAATGCAAATCATCCACTTGGACTTGTTATTGATGACGAAGGTATATGTAGTGGGTGTAGAGTCCATGAGGAGAAAGATCACCTTGATTGGAATCATAGATTTGAAGAACTCAAAAAAATAGTTAGTAGGTATAAAACAGACAAAGCCAAGTATGATTGCATAATTCCGGTTTCGGGTGGTAAAGATAGTTTTTTCATAGTTGATGTAGTAAAAAATAGACTTGGGATGAAGCCATTGCTAGTGAGCTATAACAAGTTATTTAATTCTAGTGTTGGCATAGAAAATCTTGCTAATCTGAGAGTACAGTTTGATTGTGATTTTATTCAAAAAAATATAAATCCAGAAATAGCTAAAAAGATTACTAGAAGAACTCTTTATAAATATGGTAATCCTTATTGGCATTGCATTGCAGGAGAAACAGTTTTTCCAGTCCAGATAGCTGTGCAACTCAAAATCCCACTTATCATTTGGGGTGCACATCAAGGGCTTGAACAAGTTGGCATGTATTCACACTTAGATAATGTTGAGATGACAAGAAGATACAGGCATGATCATGATCTTTTTGGTATTGAACCAAAAGATATATCAGATACCTATGATGATCTTGAAGATAATGATTTAATTAATTTCTTGTATCCTCCCTTCACGGATATTGAGTCAGTGGGAGTCAGAGGTATTTATCTTGGAAACTACATCAGATGGGATCCTTATGCGCAGCATCTAAAAATGGTAAAAAAATTTAAATTTAAAGGAATGCGACTATCTAGAACATTTGATTGTTACGACTATTCAGATAGTTTGCTGTATTCAGACCTTCATGACGTTTTAAAATATTACAAACATGGTTATTCTAAAGTTACTGACCATGTCTCTAGAGAAATTCGGTTTAAGCGGATTACTAAAGAATTTGGAAGAAAAATCATTAATTATTTTTCATCACAAAACCCTACTTATGTTGAAATATTTTGTAGGTGGCTTGGTGTTGATGAAAAATCACTTCAATTAGCAATGAATAATCATAGAAACCCAATACATTGGAAAGAAATTGACCAAAATATCTGGATTAAAAAAGCTTCTCCAAAGAGAATTACGAAAGTCGAAAAAGTCCTCCATTATCCAAATTTATCTAAATCAAAGATAAATGAAAATGATTATATTACTGTTGGTAAGGGTGTAGATTGGCCAAAACCAGTTTTAAAGAAAAAACAAAAATGGTTATAAAATTGCCCTTTTTGATCTATATACATCTTTAAATTCTTTCAAGATTTTAATCAAGTCTTCTTTTGCTAGATCAACAGTTGGCCCAGAATAATTAGTATTATCAATAAAGAAATTCCTAGAATATAAATATGACAAAAAATAATCATGCCTCCCCAATGACCATAAAGGGTTTTCACCTATATTCATTGCATTTTTTGAATACCACTTATTATGAATTTGTTTTGAAAGTACAAAATCATATCCATCGACCACAAAAAAACTATCAAGAAAAAGTAGTCTCGAAGCATGCAATGTCCTTTGTAAATTCATGATGCAAGCTCCAAATGGAAATAGTGGATAGGATGATAGCGCATTTGGGGATGCAGTTTCTTTTGTTTTTGCAACCGAGAAAAAGCTTATATTGTTGTATGTTTCTTTCAAGGTCTTAATAAGCTTTTGATTAGATAGAGCCCACTCCGTTCCTGTTATTACTAATATTTTTCCTTCAAATAAGTTTATAAATTCATCTGGTGGTGGTTTATTCACTAATATATAGTTAAAGTGATAATCATCGGCAATTATAAAATTAAATAGAGGGCCTGCAATTAGAACTTTTACATTCCTATCAATGTAATTATTTCTAGGCGGAGAAGAGATTTCATTGTTTGATTTAATAAATTCCGTAAAATGAGATCTCTCAGTATTGTTGAGTTTTATTAAATTTATAAAATCATTGTTCCATGCATGATCAATGTAATTCTTAGCTTGTTCATGATTATCTTTTAGCTCTCCGGTAATTATTGAAAGAAGGTGCTTATATCTGAAAGAATATGCTTTTAATAAATCAAGCTTAAAAAAATAAGATTCGTAAGCCATCCTGTAGTATAAAGACTTAGCCTTTTGTAAAAACTTAATTTTGTCAAAAGCATTGAGCTTTAATCCGATTACAATAAATTTAAGGACCTGTAATACTCTAAATATAGATATTGTCTGATATATTTTGAAATTGGTTCTTATTGCATGTTTTAAGTTTGATAAAATCACTAATCAAAATCTCAACTATTCATAATTTTTATTAAATCAAGGGCAACGCTAAATGGGTCATTA
>CEOC01132860.1_pt1 | contig 21084 bp, 20 predicted proteins | sample 356191 | NCBI WGS metagenome assembly CEOC01 (sample SAMEA2619952, study PRJEB7988) | marine metagenome | biome: marine biome (ENVO:00000447); feature: deep chlorophyll maximum layer (ENVO:xxxxxxxx); material: "saline water (ENVO:00002010), including plankton (ENVO:xxxxxxxx)" | depth 17 m
CCTTTATTATCAATAAAAGGTACTATAATTTCTGGTTTTGTACTAGCGATTGTATTCATTATGATTTTGGCTGACGGAAGTATTCCTATTGAGGCCGAGGGTTATATTAGATGGCTGCATTATCTGTCAGGCGTGACTTGGATTGGACTTCTCTACTATTTTAATTTTGTTCAGGTCCCCGCAATGGCAAAAGCAACAGCTGAAAAAGAACCAGGGCCGGCTGCAATAGGGAAATATGTTGCCCCTCTCGCACTACTTTGGTTTAGATGGGGTGCTGTAGTTACTTGGCTTACTGGTGCTGCTTATCTTGGACACCATGGACAATTCATAGATGCATTCACATTTGCTGGTGGGTATAGTTCTGTTATTGGTGCCGGCGCTTGGCTTGGAACAATTATGTTGTTTAATGTTTGGGTACTTATTTGGCCAAACCAACAGAAAGTTCTTGGTATGGTCGAGGCTTCAGCTGATGAAGTTGCACAAGCTAAGAAAACAGCTTTGCTTGCTTCTAGAACAAACACAGTTCTCAGTATCCCAATGCTCTTATTTATGGGCGGGGCGCATCATCCAGGCCTAGTATCTCTGGCATCATTAGTTACATATATTGTTTGACTTACATAAAAAAAACCTAACCTGATTTCTCAGGTTAGGTTTTGTTATAAAGATTCTAATTAATTAGAATTTATGTGTAAGGCCAACACCTGCAGTACTAAAGTCAGACCCGTCTTGATCAAAGTCTTGTTTAGTATAACCTAACGTAATGTCAGAGTGCTTACTTAGATTAATCTTCGCAGATATACTACGTGTTTGATAATCTTGATTAGCTGCACCATCAGAATCACCCTCAGCGCTTACTAGTTGCAGATCTGCCATTCCCATTGAATAATGAATACCATAAGTGTTTATTTTTCCATCAGTTCCACTGGAAGCAATAAATGTATTTACCACCTCTATGTCTTCTAATGAGACAAACACACCCATGTTTGGCATTACTTTGTAAGATGCGAAGAATTTATCGTTATTTTCGCCCTCTGCTCCTGCGACTTCATCATCATGGTATCTAGCATATCCAACTGTTAAACCACCAAAGAACATATCTTTAGCAGTAACACCGATAGAATAGTCACCACGATCTGTATTAGTTACATCATTGGCTGTATTATCAGTAGCAGCATACATATATCCAATTTCAAGTGGACCCATCATAGCATGATAGGCTATAGCTCCTTCAAAGTTACCTGCTATACCACCTTGTCCCTGACTGAAACCACCATGTGCATTAAGTGCAATAGCAGTATCCATATTCTCGTCAAACTGACCCATGGTTTTGTATGGCGCTTCATATGTTCCAGCACCAATGTAACCAACTGGTGTCATGAAGCCCAAGTTACCGACATGAAGATCAAATGTCTGACACCCGTTTGCGCCAGCTGCAGTACAGTTGTTACCTGCTCCGCTTGTACCGTCTCCAATATCAAACTTATATTCTAAATTACCGACAATGTTTCCTGATCTGATTTTAAGACCTAGTCTACTTTTATTACCGCCGTCATCTAGTCTTGCAGTATCACCAGTTGTACTATCATACCCAATGTAAAGTCTTCCAAAAAAATTGACTCCCGAGGATGCTTTGGCTGATGACATGCTGTTTCCCTGCGCGTCATTCATACCATATCCGCCAGCATATGCTGTACCAGATAGTGTGACGAGCGCAATAGCACTTAATAGATTTTTCATTTTTTCCCCTATTATTTAACGTTAACACACTTATTTTAGGTGATTTTGCACCAAAAATACACATAAATTTCTGAATAACTGCGCTATATTGAACAACTGGCATTCTTTATAATTTAATATAGAATGTCCCTTTTTATGCGAGAATTGTACCAATGACAAATAATATCATGCCAACCTACAATAGAAAGCCTGTCAAATTCATCAAAGGTGAAGGAGTTTATCTATATGATTCCACAGGTAAAAAATATCTTGATGCATTATGTGGATTAGCAGTTACCAGTTTAGGGCATTCACATCCTCTAATAACAGAGACCCTCAAAACACAATCTGAAAAATTAATCCATACTTCTAATGCTTTTAATATTGAAAGCCAAGAGAAACTCGCGAAAAGATTATGTCAATTAACTGGAATGGAAAATGCATTCTTCTGTAATTCTGGTGCTGAGTCTGTAGAGGCAGCAATTAAGATCGCAAGAAAATTTGGTCATGATAATAGTCATAACAACCCAAAGATCATAGTCATGTCAAATAGTTTTCATGGGAGAACTATGGGGGCCATGAGTGCCACAGCTAACTCTTCATCTCATGAAGCATTCGGTCCAATACTTGACGGGTTAATAAGAATCAAATTTAATGATATTGATGAGGTGAATCAAGCTATTGAAAATTATAATGATATCTCAGCTATTTTATTAGAGCCTGTTCAAGGCGAGGGTGGAATCATACCATGTGATAAATCATATCTTCAAAAACTAAGAGAAATATGCAGTAAAAATAATATTCTTTTGATGATTGATGAAGTGCAGTCCGGATTCTGTAGAACAGGCAAATGGTTTAGTTATCAGCACAGTAATATTCACCCTGATGTGGTTATGGTAGCCAAGGCTCTTGGAAATGGCGTGCCTATAGGAGCTTGTCTTGCTAGCGGTGTTGCTGCACATGTGCTTAAAGCAGGAATGCACGGCTCCACATTTGGGGGAAATTATTTATCCACATCAGTGGGATTGAAAGTTTTAGATATAATGAGAGACACCAGACTATGTCAACACGTAAATGATATCAGTAAGGTTATGTATGATTATATGAACTTAAAACTTAAACCTCTTAAATCTGTTTGCCAGATAAGATCATGCGGTCTTATGATTGGCATACAGCTAAATATAATTTGTACAGAACTTGTCACAAAAGCTCTTGATAAAGGACTGGTAATAAACGTAACTAAAGAGAATGTAATTAGATTACTTCCTCCATTAATCTGCGAAGAGAAACATGTTAGGAGTATTGTTGATATACTCGAAGAACTTATAAGAGAAAATTATGAATAAAAGACACTTTAAGACATTGATAGATATTAATACTCAAGAATTTAAAAGAATTATAAAAAAAGCTATAGACTATAAGCATCAAGATCAGTCTAATACTATTTCTAAAATTTGTAATAACAAAACTTTAGCAATGATATTTAAAAAAAATTCTACACGAACTAGAGTTTCATTTGAGACAGCAATGTATAAGCTGGGTGGACACGCAATTTATTTATCAGAAGACTCTACACAACTTAAGAGAGGGGAGGATATTTCCGATACTGCAAAAGTATTGTCAGGAATGGTTGATATGATAATGATGAGAACAAACTCTCATGAAGAAATTAAAAGTCTGGCAGCTAATTCATCTGTTCCAGTTATAAACGGCCTTTGTAATTTATTTCATCCATGTCAACTTTTGGCTGATATGCAAACCATTGCAGAAATAAAAGGCGAGAACTTTGAAAAGTTGAGTATAGCATGGATTGGAGACGGAAATAACATGTGCAATTCATACATCAATGCATCTAAATTACTTAATTTCAAACTCAAAATTTCAGTACCAAATGGCTATGAACCTGATAAGTATACTTTAGATAAATTTGGTGAAAATGTTGAATTATGTGAGATTCCTGGTTCTGCAGTTGATGGTGCTGATGTGGTGACCACAGATGTATGGGCAAGCATGGGTGATGAGCATGAAAATGAGGAGCGGAAAAAAGTTTTTAAAAGTTTTCAAGTAAATATGAACCTAATGTCAAAGGCAAAAAAAGAGGCAATATTTCTTCATTGTCTCCCAGCCCACAGAGGGGAAGAAATTGATGAGACAATAATAGATTCTGAACATAGTGCTGTTTGGCAACAAGCTCACAATAGATTATACAGCTCAATGGCAATTATTGATTTTTTAATTGATTCAAACAAAAACTAGAGAGATTCTATTAACTGTAACCTTTTTGTTTGTTCATTGCATTTAAGAATAGCATTTACTTTGGTTTTTAATATTTCGGCATTTGCTTGCATTATAGTATTCTTAATTTCGGGTATTGCTTGAGGGTGCATACTAAAAGATGTTAGCCCAAGACCAAGTAGCAATTTCGTGTAGATTTTCTCTCCAGCCATTTCTCCACATACCGTTACATCTATTTTCGATTTCTTGCATGTTTCAATAACTTGTTTGATTAACTGTAACACAGCCGGATTTGTAGGGTCGTATAAACTTGTTACTTCATCATCAATTCTATCTATAGCAAGAATATACTGTACGAGGTCATTAGTTCCTATAGACATAAAATCAACATGCTTAGCTAGAATATTTGCTTGAATTGCACTTGCAGGAACCTCGATCATAATGCCCAAATCGTATTTATTATTAAATACCATTTTCTCTTTGGTAAGCTCGCGTTTTGCCTCATCGATAAGCTCTTTAGCTTTATTGATTTCATCAAGCGTGGTTATCATCGGAATCAAAATTCTTAGATTGCCACTTTTTGCTGCTCTCAACATGGCTTTTACCTGAATTTTGAAGATATTCTTCTCATACAAGCTATATCTTATACCCCGTAAACCAAGCGCTGGATTTTTTGCTATTTGGCCAACTTTCATGTTCTCAGATACTTCTTTGTCAGATCCAATATCTAGAGTCCTCAGTGTCACAGGCTTATTAAGTACTTTTTTGAAGACTTTACTATAAGCAATATACTGCTCTTGCTCTGTTGGCAAGTCATCCCTATTCATATAGAGATATTCTGTTCTGAATAGTCCAACACCATCAGAACTTTTACTAATAAACTTTACCTCTTCTGACAATTCAAGATTACTCATCACATCAACTTTAATATGGTCTTTGGTGATAGCTTTTTTATTACTGCTTTGTTTATATGACTTTGTAAGTGTATTCTTCTCTAACTGAATTTTCTTAAAATGTTTTAACTCAATATTATCAGGATTAATTATTATCATTTGATTATCTGAATCCATAATAAGCTTATCTCCGTTATTGATGCTATTGATAGAGGACTCTACTCTAACCATCATTGGCAAGCTCAAACTTTTGCTTAATATTGCGCTATGTGAAGATCGACTTCCATGAGAAGTTATAACGCCTAATCCTTTATTGTGATATATATCGATTATATCTTTAGGTGTAATTTCGTCAGTTATAATTATTTTATTCTCAATATTTTTTCTGTTGAAAACATTTGTTTTTTTTCCAAGCTGAAGAAGCTCTAATAGACTTATAATCATTTGTTTAATATCAATCAGTCTTTCTCGAATATACTTATCTTCTATATCATCAAAAGATTTCTTTATAGTATGAAATTCAGACGATATCGCCCAATTCGCGCTGTACAGTTCATTATTTATTTTCTTAAGGATGCTTTCTCTGAATCCTTCATCATCGACAAAACTTAATTGCATGTCCATTAGTTTTGTTATTGCAGGATTATTTTTGATTTTAGTTGAAGATTTCTTATACTCTTCCTTGAGTTTATCTATAACATCTAAACATCTTTTAGATTCCTTTTTAATTTGATTTTTTGTTATATACGAAGGACTATGATCAATATTATCTTTGTAGACTACAACAGCGTTACCAATGCATACCCCTTGTGATACTCTGTCACCTGTAATAATTATACTCATTTCTCTTCATCAAATTTATTTTCAAAAAGTTTTTCTATCGAGCTCATAGCGTCAGTTTGATCAACACCATCAATCTCTACACTGATACTGGATCCTTTCGACGCTGATAGCATCAATAACTTCATTATACTTCTAGCATCAGCATTTTTATCATCTTTTACGAATATTATTTTTGATTTGAATTTGTTTGCTGTTGAAACAACTTTTGCTGCAGCTCTGGCGTGGAGCCCTAGATTATTTAGAATTTTAAGTTCTTTGACGACCATCTATACCTTTGAAACTCCATCAACCCCCCCTTGAACAGCTCTATCGGCTAATTTCTCAAGAGTATCCTCTGGGTAATTAAAAACATTCAAGAGCATCGATAAGTTCAATCCTGCAATAATTTTTATATTCTTATTATTTATTGAAGATGCAATATTAGAGGGCGTAGTTCCAATTATATCTGTCATGACTAAAACGCCTGATCCATTATCAAGAAAATTAACATATTTTTCTGCGAGTTCTTTTACATCATCAGGCTGGTCATAATTATCAACAGATAATAATTCAACTTGAAACGGATTTTTTCCAAAAACTGATGTAGCAGTTAAGAGCAACTGCTTACCAATATCACTATGAGTTATTATTAGAATACCGACTTTCAAGTTAAATAAACTCCAAGTTTTCTGAGCGTAAACTTTTAATAATTTGACTACCATTTCTTGCTTGCCTCAACTCTTTTCTGACCAGTGGATCATCAAGTTTACTACTCAGATATGCAAGTAATTCAAGGTGACTACTGAAATTTTCATCTGGAACAATAATAGATGCAATTATGTCAACATCAAGACTATCTATATTATCAAAGTCAACCGGTTCATCTAATATCATTATTGATAAGAATGGGTAGTCTATGTTTTGAATTCTAGCATGTGGTATAGCTACTCCTTTTCCTACAGATGTGGAACCAAGTTTTTCTCGGTCATAAAGCCTAGTAAAAATTTCATTACTACTTACACCTGATGGTTTACTCAGGAGTTCAGAAATCTTTTCTAAAATGCTTTTCTTTGTTTTGCAGTTGTCATTTATAGCGACCTGAGAATCTTCTAGTTTAATTTTAATCATCCAAATCCCGTTTTCTTTTTGTTGAACTTGGGATATTTAATTTTTCCCGATATTTTGTAATCGTCCGTCTAGCCACAGATACACCTATAGATGTAAAATATTTAGATATTTCATTATCACTCATAGGATTGTTGGCTTTCTCAGTTTTAATACACTCTTCAATCATTTTCATAATAACTTTTGATGAAATCATTTTACCAGTATCTGTATTAAGTTCTGATGAGAAAAAATATTTAAGCTCATAAACACCTCTCGGTGTTTGAACATATTTGTTACTTGTGGCTCGAGAGACAGTTGACTCATGAATACCCAAAGACTCAGCAACATCTCTAAGAGTCATTGGCTTCATACCAATATCACCGCTACTAAGAAATTCTGACTGCCTTGTAAATATCTCTCTACAAACATTTAGAATCGTCAAGTTCCTATTCTTGATTGACTTAATGATAAACTTGGCTTCATTATAGTTTTTACGAAGGTATTCTAAATCAGTTTTTATCTTACTCTCATTCATCAATGATACATAATCTGCATTTAATTTAACCATAGGTTGACTTTTGGTTAGTTCAGTAACCCATTTACCGTCTCTTTTAAATATGATTAGCTCAGGAAAAATCTGATATGAATCTAACTTTTTTGAAATTTCAAGTCCAGGCTTTGGATTAAGTTTTCTTACCAATTCGAGAGCCTTTTCATCAAAGTGAGTTATTTTGTTCAACTCTTTTAAAATGTTATCAAGTCGTGAGTTGTTGGAGATTTCTATTTTTTTCAAATACTTAATAATGTCATTTGCATTAACATAGAAAGGCGAATCTCTATAGGAATTATCTAACTGTATGGACAATGTATCGCATAAGTCAATTGCACACGTCCCAACTGGCTCAAATCTTTGTAGTGTATGTAAAACATAAAATATGTCTTGAAATGATGCTTCTATACTTCTGTTTGCCTGAATAAATATATCGTTCAAGTCTTCGGTCAAATAACCATTATCATTTACACAATCAATTATAATTGCAGCAATTATTTTTTCGCTTACAGAAAATGACGTCATGCTTGATTGTCTTAGCAAGGATTCCTGTAGCGTTTCGTTTTTTTTGTGATATTTTAGGATATCATCTGGATCAGAATTAAATGCGGTAACAGTAGATCCTGTATCATAGTTTGATTCAATCTCTTCGTTTTTCTCTAGGAGTGGATTTTCTAAAATTAAATTATCAATCTCTTTTTCTAGATCAAAAGAGTTCAACTGAAGTAGCTTTATAGCTTGTCTTGTTTGTTGAGATAATACCTTTCTTTGAGAAAGTGAAGTTGTTTGTTTTAATTTATTCACAATTTAAAAGACTCACCTAGGTAGACTTTCTTTACAACATCATCATTGACTAGATCTTTAGATTTACCTGAAGCTAAAACTTTTCCAGAGTTAATTACGTATGATTTATCGCAAATTTTCAATGTTTCTCGAACATTATGGTCTGTAATCAATATCCCTATACTTTCTTTTGAAAGCACTTTAATAATTTTCTGTATATCAATTACAGATATTGGATCAATGCCAGCAAATGGTTCATCTAATAAGAGGAATTTAGGTTTCAGAGCTAAAGCTCTTGCAATTTCTACTCTTCTTCTTTCCCCTCCCGAAAGTTGCACTCCCTTTGTATCTATGAAGTTATTTAAATCAAATTTTTCTATAAGATTTTCCATGATTCTCAATTTTTCTTTTGAGTTTAATTTTTTATCAACTTCTAAAATCGCTGTAATATTTTCTCTTGCAGTCATGTCTCTGAATATAGATGGCTCTTGCGGAAGATAACTTATGCCATGCTCGAATCTTTTATGAATAGGATCGAGTGTAATGTTATTGTCGTTTATATAAATGTCTCCTTGGTCTGATTTGATCAAGCCAACTATCATATAGAAGGTAGTGGTTTTCCCAGCACCATTTGGGCCTAACAAGCCTACTATTTCTCCTGACTTTACTTCTAGTGAAATATCATGAATTACTGTTTTATTATCAAAAGATTTTTTTAGACCTGTTGATGCTAAAGTCGACATATTATTTTAAATTGAATGTAGTTGTTACTTTGTTCTCAATATTTCTTTTTAATTCATTAGCAGACTTGTTTTTCACGATCCACTTCTCAGTTTTAGTATTATATATCATTTGATTGCCTTTTATTGTCTGTAATTCACCTCCGTCCCTTACAACTCTCTTGGCATCACTCAGAATCGTAATAAGACCTGTATCAAGGTTAGCAGATAAACCATTCCCAGTTGTTGTGGAGTCAGAGGTTATAATTGTAACATCCTGATTTGTTTCAATTAGATTCTTTGGTAGATAAAATATAGCGTATGAAGTATATAATCTTATGTTATTCCCAGTATAGGTATTATTTCTGTTGATAAATACGTTACTTTTTAGGAAAATTTCATCCATATTTCCTGCAGCATCGATAGCAGTCTCAGAGCTAATATTCGTGACCAGATTAGAATTGAATAGCTTTAGCTTGGGATTCTTAATAAATGTATAATTATCATTGTACTTTTCTAAATATAATCCAGTCAGACTCCATTTCGTTGACATATCTGCATCAATGTTTTTTGATGAAAAATTATGTATCTTATTCTTTAATTCTCTTTGATCAGTTATAACTTCTGCAAATAGTGATGAAATGCTGACTAATAGAACAGAAAAAAAGATAATGGGTAAATTAAACTTCATCATTGAGTGTTTTTGAGAAATAAATAAGATCACAGACATCCCTTATCGCTCCGTAACCACCACTTCTGTTAGTTACCCAATCAAAATTTTCTTTTTCTATTAGCGGGTTAGTGTTTGGAACCACTATTGACATACCAACAGCTTCTAGAAGTTCCACATCCACTGTATCATCCCCAATAAAGCAGACGTTCTCTAATAAGATGTTCATTTCATAATCAGAAAATGATTTAAGCTTATTCCTACTTCCCTGGATAACATAATCAATGCCTAATTCTTTTGCACGATGGTCAACACAAACTGACTTTCTTCCTGAGATGATCATCGATTTAATACCGATAGATTGTATTATCTTTATGCCATGACCATCTTGGGCATAGAACCTCTTTAGCTCATTTCCATTGCGATCAAAGTAAAGTCCACCATCTGTAAGAACGCCATCAACATCAAATGCCAATAATTCAATTTTCTTTGCTTTGTTGATTAATTCGTTCGAATACATTTTTTTTAGAGATTCTAGATCCATAGCTATTCTATTTGATTGATTTGATTATACTTTCGAGTTTGAGTATGCCAACTATTTGATCTTTGTCTACTACAGGAAGTGTATTTATATTATTCACTTCGAAAATTGAGAGTGCTTCTGCAGCCAGAATGTCTGGACTAATTATAATCGGTTTTTTGGTCATTACGCTCTTAATTTTAATTGATTCAAAAGGTTGATTTTTTTTAATTATCCTCTTGATGTCACCATCTGAAATAACTCCAATCAATTTTTTTCTATTATCAACTATTATTGCTAGACCCATATTAGATTTTGTAGTCTTATCCAACAGAGTAGTAAATTTATCTTCACTGTATATAATTGGTAATTTTTTTCTTATCATTATGTCTGAAACAGTTATCAAAAGTCTCTTGCCTAATGACCCCTCGGGGTGTGTTCTGGCAAAATCTTTGATTGTAAAATTATTTTTCGATGATATTGTCATTGCAAGAGCATCTGATAATGCTAGCGCACATATTATGCTTGATGTAGGTGCTAAATTATTCGGACATGCTTCTCTTATTACTGATGCATTAAGTGAAATTTTAGAGTATTTAGCAAGAGATGAGGAGGTGTTTCCTGTTATCGATATAATAGAGCATTTTAATAATTTCAAAAGTGGTAATAATTTTAAAACCTCTTCGGTCTCACCTGAATTTGAATAGATAATAACCACATCATTTTTTGATATCACACCAACATCCCCATGCATCGCATCTACAGGATGGAGAAACAATGCAGCAGTACCCGTACTGCTGAGTGTCGCAGCCATTTTCATAGCTATGAAACTTGATTTACCTATGCCTAATGTAATTACCTTGCCTTTATTTTCCAAAATAGCATTACATGCCTTATCAAAATTATTATCTATAAGCTTAGTTACTCTTTTAAGAGCAGCTATCTCTTTATTAATAACTTCTTGAGCGAGCTGTTTGTTAGATTTTTTTCTCATTTTTACCTTAGTATAAAAAATACATATACGAGGTATGTTATTACTAATAGACCAGAGTATACAGTTTTTATAAAAAATTTATCAGACTTAATTATCATATAAAAAACACCAGAGGCTAAAAATAAAACTATTATATCTCTTGTGTATTCTACCGTATCAACCACTGTCCCGCTTATTAATCCAGCAATACTTAAGGCAATAGCTATATTAAAGATATTTGAACCAATTATATTCCCTACAATAAAATCGCTCCTTCCTTTTCTAGCTGACTCTATGCTTGCAGCAAGCTCGGGAAGACTGGTTCCTAGTGCTGTAAGAGTTAGACCAATAATATAGCTACTTATACCAAAGAAGAGAGCTATTTGAGTTGCGCCATAAATAAAAAAGTCAGAGCCATAAATTAAAAGTATGATCCCAATTAGAAGTGAAAAAATAATTTTAAATAAATTATATTTGATATTATATTTGACAGGATGAGAATCCTCGCAGATACTAGATTTATCAAGCGCGAATAAAATACCTATAAAAAGAAAGATCAAGACTAGTGAGTCAATAAAATTAAAATAACCATCAAATAGAATAAGTAGAAACACACTTATCGTTAGACTCATCATACCAACAAATGCATTAACTGGAAGAGAAATAGTGTCACCTTTTTTTGAGATAGCGAAAGTAGATACGGCAAACACTAGAGCAATATTTGCTAAATTTGAACCTATAGCATTACCAATTGCAAGTGTGGTTTGTTCTAATAGGGCAGATTCAATGGATATAAAAATTTCAGGAGCTGACGTAGCTATGCCAATCATGAAAAAACTCGCAATAAATCCAGAAATTGAAAAGGTATTTGAGAATCGTTCGGTGGAGCTCACTAGTAAATTTGAACCAAGCAATAACAGTATCAATCCTAGAGCCAAAAATAATAAAGCTTCTATCATGTTAAATAGATTCTATATGAAATATCTTGAGTTTTAATAATTGATTTCAAGAACGTCAATTTCAAAGTCTTGCACGTCTTTACCATCTGTAACCATTTTTGCTCTTCGCTGAAGATAAGATTCTCTGAGAAAAATATATTTATCTTTTGCAGCAGTATCTAAAATTTTTGTAGCTTTAAGAAGATTCGCTCTTGTATCTATCACATTTGTTGCCTGGATCACCTGTCTTTCCTCATGATGAAGTTCAGTATAAATAGGAGAAATATCCTTCTCAATCATTACATCAACATACAAGCCCGGTGCATCTCTAAATGTGCTTGGTCCAAAAAATGGTAAGACAAGATAGGGGCCTGGAGAGATGCCATAGTAGCCAAGCGTTTGGCCAAAGTCTTCTTTGTGCTTTGGTATGCCTAATTTTGACGCAACATCAAATAGCCCAAAAATTCCAACTGTTGAATTTATAACCAGTCTGCTTGATGAGGAAATAGTTTTATCTAATTTCATCTGCAATGCGCTATTTACGATAGTATTTATCTCTCCTAAATTATTAAAGAAGTTCGTAATGCTGTCCTCAACTGGGTCTGGTGTGATGTACCTATATCCTTCGGCAACCGGTTCTAAGACATTATCATCTACAATTTCATTAAATCCGAAGATTACTCTGTTCATGGGCTCCAAAGGATCGTCATCTGATGCATGGGAAGATGAGGAATCTATCGATAGTAGCAGTATCAACGCCAAAGCTGAAAAAGAGAGATTAAACTGAGAAAATTTATGCATACCCTGTAACATAATTTTAAATTATATACTAAAATAGGTCCATGATTAAAAAAATATCACTCTTACTTGCTTTTTTTCTCCTGTCTAACACAGTTTATTCAAGTGCTGGCCCTGATACCTTTCTGAAAGAATCTGTTGAAGAGATTTCCTCATTAGTATCGGAACATAAAGATAGGTTTGAAGCTGATGAAGAGTTTCTAAGAAGTAAAATGGACTCCACGGTCATGCCAAAACTTGATATCAAGCTCATGTCTAAAATCATTTTAGGTAAAAAAATATGGACAAACTTGTCAGATAACCAGAAAGAAGACTTTGTTGAAGCTTTTAAATTTAGGATGACCAGTACATACATGAAATCTATTACAGCATTTGATGGAGAGAAAGTCATATTCTTACCTTACCAGCCTGGTAAGAGAGAGAATTTAGCTTATGTGAAATCAAAATACCTTATACCCGGAGGTGATATCGCAGTTGATTACAGATTAATAAGAAAATCAGATGGATGGAAAGTCTATGATATTATTTTTGATGGTATTAGTTTAATGAAAAATTATAGAGCTGATTTCAGAGAACATGTTTCTCAAAATGGGATTGATTCACTAATATCCTCACTTAAAAAATAATGCTCATCGCTTAAAGCGGTTTCATAGATATTAGTAATCTTGGTAAAAGAGTCAGAACTAATATTAGTGCCACAAGCATGGCAAATCCTGTCAATGTTCCAAAAATAATTGTAGGTATAAAATTAGAGAGAATTAGAATAGAAAAACCGAATATAACCGTAACACCTGTAAAAAATATAGCTCTTCCTATACTGGAATGACACATTATTATTGTATTCTCATATTTTTTGCTGGCGTTAAATTCTTCCCTAAAACGGTATATGTAGTGGATACTGTTATCAACAGCGATTCCAACCGTTATTGCTGCGATTGTTATAGTCATCATATCCAAGGGTAGATTTATAATGCCCATTATTCCCAAAACAAGAAGAGCAGATAGTAGGTTAGGAACTATGCCTATTAGCATTAACTTAAAAGACCTAAATAAAATTAAAAACATTAATGCAATAATTAACATTACAAAACCAAGTGATTTAATTTGTGAATCAAATAAGCTTTGAAGCATATTATTATACAATAGTAGTATTCCTGTAATAGTTATCTCCTCTGACTTTAAATAGCTGTCATTATTCAAGTCTGCTCTTATAGATTCAATTAAATCCGCTCTTCGTAGATCTTTGTCAGAATCCAACACCCTTATATTTATTCTTGCTTCATTATCTTTTATTGATAAGTACGGGTTCACGGCAATATCCTTTACTTCATTTGGTAACTGTTGATATAGAAGTGACATTTCTAAACTATTCAATTCCTTATCATTATTGACTATTTCGGCTACACGTATTGATGATGCAAGTGATAATACTTTGCCAATAAACTGATTATTATCTAAGTAATCATGAACATATTTAATTTTATTAATTTTATCAGTCGTAAACCAATTCGACTCGTTAGACTCACTATCATCCCCTAATAATTCGTCAAACTCCTCATCAATCTTATCGTTACTTGAATTATCTTTAAACTTTATGACTATATCCATAGGGGTTGTACCACCTAGTTGGTTGTCAATCAACTTCATACCCTTATGTATCTCCGTATCCGCCCTGAAGTAATTAATGAAACTATTCTCAACCTTTAGCTGAGTAAGGCCGTAAATAGTTACAATTGTTAGTATGCTAGCGAGGGCATATACATAATTGCCGAAATTGATAGCTATTTTCGATAGTGAATCTACAATCAAGCTTTTTCGTTGCTGGTGATCAATGTATGAATTATTTTCATTTGAAAAAACCAATATAAAACAGGGAAGTAGTGTGAAAGATGTTATAAATAAGGTTGTTAAACCTATCACCATCATAAAACCAAAATCTATTACCGGCTTAATATCACTGAAAATAAGCGATGCAAAAGCAACGATCGTTGTCAACGCAGTATATAAGCAGGGCCATATCATTTTTTTTGTTGTTTCTAACATTGATTGAAACTTATTGCTTCCCGAAGTTGAGAATATTTGTCTGTACCTAACTATTATGTGTATGTTCATTGATAGTGTGAGTATTAGCATCAAAGAGATAAAATTAGATGATATAACAGTAACTTTCCAGTCGAGATACCCAAGAAGTCCCACCATAAATAAAACCGCATACAGACAGTTGATTACTGGTGCTACTACCCAAATTAATTTCCTGAATATTATTATCAAAGTTATAAGAATGAAGGCTAGAACACCGAAGCCGAAATTAACTAGGTCATTCCTGATGAATGTGACCATATCATCAGTTATCATCGGTATTCCTCCTAATCGAATTTCATATCTATCATCCGAATATGATCTTTGAACCTTTCTTAACTCTTTTATGAGGAGGTTTATTTTCTTTTTGTTATTATCTGCCAATTCCTGATATTTTAGTTTTGACGCTAAAAATTGATCTTCAAAATTTTTGTTTTCTTTGTACTCATTAAGCAAAATATTTTTTTCTTTAAGTGCACTTGATAATGACTCATCCTCTTTTATGACAATCTGCATTGCAGTTGTTTTGGCATCTGAACTGATTATCAGATCTTTATATATTGGACTTGTTAAAATCTCTTCCCTAGCAAGATCACGATCAATATCTGCACTGAGAATATTTGGAATATTATTGATTAATTCTGTTAAGGGTTTCTTCGAGCTTGTAACAAGTGGAATGTTTGTGATTGAGGTTACAGATTTAATACCTTCTATTTCCTCTATTTCATTAGACAGAGTTTCAATTAAATTAATCGTATCAATTGAAAAGATATTTCTATGTTTATCAGTAAGAGTCAAAATCATAAAATCAGATGACTTATATTTTTCATTAGTTTCACGGAATATTTTTAAATCTTGGTCGTCTTCTAGAATGAGAGTGTCAGCTGATGCATCCAACGCAAAATTCTTGAAATTTGATGCAGATACGAGCAGCATCATTGCTAGAATGAAAAGCACTAATAATGGGTGCCTCAAAATATACTCTTTGTAAAAAAATGATATTTTTTTAATCATAGCTTTATTGAGTATAAACTTTTAGAATACCGAAACAAACTTAAAAAAATATCCATGGATAAGCTACTTATAGACGGACAACAACAGTTATCTGGCTCAGTCAGAATCTCAGCAGCGAAGAATTCAGTTCTACCTATGTTGTGTGCTTCTGTTATGGCCTCTTCTGGTCAAGTTGAACTAGAGAATGTCCCGCATTTACAGGATGTAACAACTACCACAAGATTATTAACTCAAATGGGAATTAGTGTAACTATGGATGAATTTATGGATATCAGTCTTGATCCATCTACAATACATAATTTATATGCACCATATGAGTTGGTTAAAACAATGAGGTCATCGATTCTGGTTCTTGGTCCACTCCTTGCAAGATATGGTGAAGCAAAGGTTTCTTTACCAGGGGGGTGTGCTATCGGAATGAGACCGGTAGACATGCATCTAGATGCTCTAGAGAAAATGGGAGCAAGCATATCCGTCGAGAATGGTTATATTTCTGCAAAAGCAAAAAGATTAATAGGCACAAAGATAGTCTTCCCAAAAAAATCAGTTACTGGAACTGAAAACATTATTATGGCCGCTACATTGGCTAAGGGACAAACTATTATAGAAAATGCTGCAAGTGAACCTGAAATCTCAGATTTATGTGTATTCCTCAACAAGATGGGAGCTAAAATTACTGGGCATGGATCAAATAAAGTTGTGGTTGAGGGTGTGGATATGCTTAAAGGCACTAGACATAAACCCTTACCTGACAGAATAGAAGCAGGCACTTTCATGGTTGCAGCTGCCATTACGAGAGGGGATATTGAAATAAGTAACATTGTACCCGAGCATAGTCGAGCGGTGATTGATAAGCTGATACAAACTGGTGCTGATGTAAAAATTTTAAAAGATTCTGTTAGAGTTAAAATGATTAAAAGGCCAAAGGCGATTGATATTGAGACTAATGCTTATCCTCTTTTCCCTACTGATATGCAAGCTCAGATGACCGCATTAAATTGTATTGCAAGTGGAGATAGTTCTGTCAAAGAGAATATTTTTGAAAATAGATTTATGCATGCTCAAGAGTTAATAAGGATGGGAGCTAAGATTAAGGTTCATGATAATATTGCAGAAATATCAGGTATTTCAGAATTATTAGGCGCACCTGTAATGGCAACAGACTTAAGAGCTTCTGCAAGCCTTATTCTAGCTGGCTTAGCAGCAAATGGCGTCACTGAGATTGGCAGAGTCTATCACATCGATAGAGGCTACGACTGTATTGAAGAAAAACTACAGTTAATTGGTGCTAGGATTTCAAGAAAACCTATGTAAAATGCATATCCATGATTAGATTAGCTATTTCAAAAGGAAGAATATTAGAACAAGCAATAGATATTCTGGAAAAAGTGAATATTGTATGTGAAGTTAATCCTTTTAATACACGAAAGTTGATTATTCCAACGAATATAAAAGGTCTTGAGATTATCATCATAAAAGCATCTGATGTACCAGTGTATATTGACTCAGGGAAAATTGATCTTGGAATTGTCGGTCTGGATACCTTAATGGAAGATGACAAGAATAATCATTTTCGTTTGCATGACATGACTATATCAAAATGTAAATTAGTTGTTGCTGGGAAACCTAAGAGAAAATATTTTAATAATATGAAAGTTGCTACAAAATATCCCAATATTGCAAAAAAATACTTCGAGAATATTGGCTTCCAATGCTCAATTTTAGAGCTATATGGTTCTATTGAGCTAGCTCCAGTTATGGGTTTATCTGACTTCATTGTAGATATTGTTGAGACTGGAAAGACTCTCAAAGAAAATGGCCTTAAAGAACATGATATAATATCTAATGTTTCCTCTTTGTTAATAGCAAATAAAGTATCGTATAAGCTTAAAAGAAAAGAGATCGATTTAATTATTGATAAGGTAAAATTATGAAAAATAGAACTGACGATCTTCGAATTATAAATACTCAAGAGCTTATAAGCCCTGAGGAAATCATTAATTCGATTTCGCCGTCTGATAAAGGTATAGAAACTATCATAAATGCTCGTAGCTCTATAAAAAATATTCTTAACAAATCACTTAAAAAATTTATTATTGTAGTTGGACCATGTTCTATTCATGATGTAGATGCAGCAAAAGAATATGCAACTCGATTAAAAAAACTTACATCTATGCTTTCTGATAATTGTTTTATTGTTATGAGGGTGTACTTTGAAAAACCAAGAACAGTAATTGGCTGGAAAGGATTGATTAATGATCCTGATCTGGATGGGTCCTTTAAAATTAATAAGGGAATCAAATTAGCTAGAAAATTACTGATTGATCTTGCTGAGATGGAAATACCATGTGGACATGAATTCCTTGATCTAGTAAGCCCACAGTACGTATCTGATCTTATTAGTTGGGGAGCTATTGGAGCAAGAACAACAGAAAGTCAAAGTCATAGGGAACTTGCTTCGGGGCTATCCTGTCCAGTTGGTTTTAAGAATGGTACTGACGGTAGTTTGCAAATAGCCATTGATGCAATGAATGCAGCCAGACACTCACATAGTTTTTTATCAGTAACCAAAGAAGGTAAGTCAGCAATATTTAATACTGCTGGCAACGATGATTGTCATATAATTCACAGAGGCGGAAACAATAAAGCTAACTTCGCATCCGAAGATGTTAAAAATTCTGTGAAAATATTAGAGAATAATGGCATGAAGCCAAACATTATGATTGATGCAAGCCACGCAAATAGTAATAAAGATTTTAAAATGCAATCTACAGTCGTTGAAGATGTTAAAACTCAACTACTAAATGGAGAGAAAAATATCATAGGTATTATGCTTGAAAGTAACCTTGTAGAGGGAAACCAAAAAATTGATAGTAGAGAGAAATTGACCTATGGCCAAAGCATAACCGATTCATGCATCGGATGGGATGAAACTGAACAAATAATCCTTGATTTAGATGACGTATTAAAAAAGGCTTATGAAAATTAAAAAACTGGAAATCAGTCAAACTAACTTTATAAACAAACTAGATCAATACTTATCTATTAGAGTGGAAAACTCAGACACAATTGAGAAAACTGTAGATAGCATCTTAACTAATATTAAAAAAAATGGCGATCGTAGCCTTAGATCACTGATCAAAAAATATGATAAGACTTCATATAAAAGTATTTCAGATTCTGTTGTAACTCCAGACGAAATTAGTCTTGCTCATACGAAAATTTCCAAAAAGATACTATCAAGTCTTAAAAAAGCCATTATGAATATCAAAAAATTTTCACAACAACAAAAACTAAAAAGCTGGTCAATGAATAATAAAGGCTCAAGGTTAGGTGAAAAAGTAACACCAATTGAACGGGTAGGCATCTATGTTCCTGGAGGCAAAGCCAGTTATCCTTCTACTGTACTTATGAATGCTATACCAGCTAAAGTTGCAGGCGTTCATAATATCACTATGGTATGCCCTCCCACTGGCGGTAATTTAAATCCATTGGTTTTAGTAGCTGCTGATTTATGTGGTGTTGATAAAATATATAAGTTTGGTGGTGCTCATGCAGTTGGTGCTCTTGCGTATGGAACTGAGACAGTTCAATCTGTTGATAAAATTGTTGGGCCGGGGAATATATATGTCGCAACTGCTAAAAAGAAGGTTTTCGGTAATGTTGGTATTGATAGTTTTGCTGGTCCATCAGAGGTTCTTATTATCGCAGACAAAAACGCAAATCCCGAGTATGTAGCGACAGATATGTTCGCACAAGCTGAACATGATGAATTGGCTCAAGCGATTCTAATGACAACAAGCGATAAACTAATTAATTCAGTGATGATTAAAATTAAAAGTTTAATTGAAAATCAATCAAGAAGGGACATCATAGAAAAATCTCTTAGTCAAAGAGGATTATTTATAAAGGTAAGAAATAAAAAAGATATCATTAGCGTAGCTAATCACATAGCTCCTGAACACCTAGAAATATTTGGATATGATAATTTTAAATTAGATGAGAATATTAATAACGCGGGTGCAATATTTATAGGAGAAAACAGCCCTGAAGTCTTTGGAGATTATTGCGCTGGACCCAATCATGTTTTACCTACTAGTGGTTCTGCAAAATATGCTTCACCACTGGGTGTGTATGACTTCCTTAAAAGAACGAGCTTGATGAAAATATCCAAGTCACACTCAAAGGAATTATCTATGATAGCCTCACTTCTAGCAGATTGTGAGGGATTAACGGCTCATTCTCAGTCTGCTAAGCTTCGAAAATAGTTATCTTTTTATTGTGATATGAGCTTCCGGCATGGCTGCAACTTTTATCACGGAATTAACAAGATCACCTCTTCTTTTTATAGTCACGTTAATTTCTTGATCAACCTCAAGTGACGCCACAATTTTTACGACTTGTTGGATATTATTAATCTTTGTGTTGTTGATACTTATGATCACGTCATTAGTCTTTAGTCCAGATGAGTATGCAGGACCGTCTTTAACTACTTTTGATATCAGTACTCCATCTGATGTATCTAGTGCTGATAACCCAACATAACCCCTTACCACTCTCCCATATTTTATAATTTGCTCTGTAATTTTCTTTACTAAGTTAGATGGAACTGCCAGACCTATGCCATCACTTCCACCACCCATAGACAAGTTCATTGTGTTTATGCCAATTAAATTACCTGATAAATTGACCATTGCGCCACCTGAATTTCCTGGATTTATAGCTGCATCAGACTGGAGAAATTCGTCTAAAGGGTTTGCCGTAATATGACCACTATTTGTTCTGGATATAATTCCTTGAGTTAAGGTTTGACCAACGCCAAATGGATTTCCTATTGCTAAAACAATATCCCCGATCCTTACTTTTGATGAGTCTGAAAAAGTAAGCGCCTCACCTATGTAACTACTCTTTATTAGAGCGATGTCTGTTATGGTGTCCACTCCAACTATATTTGCAGGGTAAGATACATTATCGGACGTTATAATTCTAATTTTTTTAGCACCTCTAATAACATGTTCATTTGTGACAATATGACCTTGATCTGTGACAATAACCCCAGAGCCTCTACCTATGTCTGTGTTGATGGTTACAACAGAATCTTTTACGGATTTGTATATGTCATTGTATGAACTCTTTACAGCTACTATTTTTCCCTCGTTTTGTTCTGTCACTTTTATAGAAATAGATTCTCTAGCTGTAAACAAATAAGCTATGATTCCAGCAGCAATTCCAATAACCACATATTTTGAAAGTTCTTTTAACATAAT
>CEOC01017399.1_pt1 | contig 20816 bp, 7 predicted proteins | sample 356191 | NCBI WGS metagenome assembly CEOC01 (sample SAMEA2619952, study PRJEB7988) | marine metagenome | biome: marine biome (ENVO:00000447); feature: deep chlorophyll maximum layer (ENVO:xxxxxxxx); material: "saline water (ENVO:00002010), including plankton (ENVO:xxxxxxxx)" | depth 17 m
ATATTTATGTATTCATTGGGCGGAGAGAGAATTTCGCGCTTTCAATGCCAAGGAAAAATTCAAAATCAAAATGTTGCAATATCTGAAGGGTCGTATGCAAAAAGCAGCATAACAATAAAACAAATAATAAAATAATGCAAAACCTTACAAACATATCCAATTATCTTGGAGAATATAAAACTGGTGTTGATTATAAAAAATTTGATTTTGTATACAACAAAGCAGATGGTTTGTATTATTATGCGAAGGATGATATATCTTGGCAAGAAGAATATATAGTTTCAGATGTTAATCGTTTTACATTGGATCCAAATGGGCCGCTGTATAATGGATTGCAAACATACTATCTTTTTGATGCGCAAAATAATATGGCCAACTATAAAATTGGTCAACAAATAAAAATCGATGGATCCTCTTTTACAAATGATGGACGATATAAAATAATAAACATCGAAGAAAACTACAATCCAAACGCAATAAAAGCTGGTGATTATGTTTTGTCTGAAGTGCTCAATGGAGTTGAGGGTTTGGATGATTGGTTTGTTTCTGATTGGTTTCTATTTGGGGGTTATGATTTTTATTGGAACGGCCGAGATTTTGTATCATATGTGGATAGCTATATTGATTTATTTGATGCATATTCATCTAGCGGCACAACACTTTCAAAAGAACAATGGGGAAGACAGCATTATAAACAATACGGAGAAACAGAAAATAGATCAATACCATTGGCTGCTCTCGGTAATTGGGTATATCATATATTTCTTGGTTGGGTATACATATCTAATTCAAGCCTCGATCCCTCTGATAAGTCTGTGTGGTTTTATATCAATGGAGACTCTAAGGAGGAGAATGTCGTTAATCCAATTTGGTTTTTCTCAAAAAAGGATTGGGCTGATGGAAATTCCGCTATTCTTGCTTATGAAGAAACAGCAGAAGATGAATATAGTTTTGTTAAATCAGATGAAAATAAGACATTTCAAGATGAGAATACAAAAGAAATAAATGTTAGCTCGGACGGACTAACAATGCTTGCTCGAGATAACTCATCAATTACTAGGTATACAAAATCCAATGATTCTTGGAATGCTGGCGCGTCTCTTGATTTTAATGGAGCATTTAGATACCTTGCTTGTGATGAAGACTGTAATACAATTGCGGTATTAACATACGAGGATCATTATTATGTAACATACTCTGGGAATAATTTTTTGTTTGTAATAGAATACAATACGGACTATGAATACAATCAGGGTTTAAATACAACGAATATATACTCGTCTTCGGCGGTAACAAGCGATTCGACTATTTCCGCTAAAGTTTTTGGAGTGGACTGGCAGAAAATTGAGGAAACTGGGACTGTTGAAAAATTCATTGATTTCGAACAGTCTCCATCAACCTTTAAACTAAAGTATGCCGGAGATGTTAAAATTTATAAATATAGTGATACTTCTCAGTCGTGGGAATTAGACCATACAGTGGAAAAGGTTGTGGAAAAAGGGTTAGTTGCTAACTTTAGTTCTGATGGAAATACTTTGTGTTTTTTTGAGCCTGAGTCGATGGAATACAGTATATTTAATAATTTAATTGTTGCCGGAACCTCTCAAAAAATATCCATTTATGAATACAGTGGGATACAGTGGGAAAAAACATTTGGAATTGATTCGAGTCGTTACAATGGTTTTTTGGAGGAGGGTAACCAAAAGGCTGCTGATGAGTTTCAATACTCGTTGGGAATAACAATGGTGTTAAGAGGAGGTGGTACTGGGGCTTATTACAATGGATTCAATAATGCGAAAAATGTGATTGCCATGGATGGCAAATTTGTTAATGTTGATGCTAGCTCTGATTACGAAAAATTTTATAGAAATGAAGGCTCTTATGTTTGCTTGAGTCCAGATGGACAAAGATTGTTTTATGTTGATAATAATGCAGATATTATATGTATTAAAAAGTCAATTGAATATGGATGGACTAAATATAAAGACATAGACGGTAATAATCCAGAGGATATTGTGTGGCCTGTTGATATTCAAAGGATTATTACTCCTGAAGAAACAAAAAAACATATTGTCTCGGGATTTTTGCGAACAAGACCTCATAATATAAAAACAAACTATGATGGAACAGCTGTTGTAACTTTTGGTGATAATAATATTACTAATATTAAAAATATATTTAATGAATATACTGAATCTTATACAAAAATTGGAGAGGTTAATGAAGATTCTTATATTGAAGAAGGTGACCAATGGGTTCACAAGAAATTAATTTTTCCAACCAGGGAGTCTGGTTCTTCGATGTATGTAAATGATTTAATTTTTGGTGAGAGTCAGTCGGGAAATATTAGGGTTGCCGCTGTGATTGGGAGGAGCATTAATCCTAAGAAAAATTATGACTTACAATATTTTGAGCAGAATACTTTTCATTTAAACTTGGGTTCAACTTATTATGGTTACCGTGGAACTTGCGTGTCCATGCTTGAGTTGAATGATGTTGGAGAATGGGTTTCTATTAATGGCAGAGAGCTTATAGAAAATTCGATCGATCTGTCTGCGAATGCAAGCCTGGAAGGTTTGATAAATTTAGAATATAATCCTTCGGTTATTTATAAAAATGAGCTATATAATTATACTTTTGGTTATAATAAGTTTTATACCTTGGGTCAAGCCGCGGGTATAGTTTATGCTATTCCTCATAATCCGTCGAGTAGCTCAATTAAAGATGGACTTTTTGATTTGTATTCCATTGATCAAGAGCAGTGGTATGTTTATAAAAATGGAAGAATTTATCAAGATGACATTAATCGTGCAGCGCCAACAATAAATATAAATTATCAACAATCTCAGGTGCAAGAATTGGCAGAAACAAAAAATTATGGAACAAGAGTGTGGTTGAAGGGTTCTTCTAATAATGATTCCGTTGATATTTATGAGCCTCGCTCGACCAATGAGATAACCATAACATCAGAAAACATAAATCCAAGTGTAGATTCTCCTGATTGGGTTTCGGATCAATTTTTCTTCGATGCGGATTATGGATCGTCTGTAACTTTTAGATGTGAAAACAGGAAAAACCAGTATTCTGATGGATATTATACCTATCAACCTGTGGGTATAAACTCTGTGAAAATGGAAGTTGATTTACAATTTAAAAATCGAACAAATCGTGAAACAAATGCAATCATACATTTTGTTGAAAGTCATCTTGGTCAATACGATAAAGATCGCGCATCTCCAAATTTAAAATATAATCAAGGAATTGATGGTTTTCGTTGGGCTGGCGAATCGACATTTCATCCATACGATTCTACGGATATGCAATCAAAAACATTTTACTGTTTAGATTATAGTCATTCTTTGAATTTTGAAAATAGCAACGATATATCAATCAAACTTAATAATTTTACCACATCATTGTTGAATAAATCTGAAAGTTTGTATGTTGCTGGTGCGAGCAGTTATTCAGATAATGTATATTATCAAAAAAATGATGTTGTATTATTCGAGGATAATCATAAATATTATTATTGTGTTTCTGATGATGCTGTGGCTGGACAAAGTCCTGCGACAAAAACAACAACATGGAAAAGAAATGGAGGTTATTTCTTAGAGGCTAATAAAAGCATGTGGACTCGAGATTTTTTATGGAAACCATCTTTGGGGTTAAAAGTTTCGCAAAAACCAAGATTAAAAGCTTTGAGCTTAACCAAGGATTATACTCAGATACACCGCGACGGAATTAATGAAAATCTACTCGTTTTGGATCTAGAGTTTAATAACCGAACAGATGATGAAGCGCGCGCAATACTGCATTATCTTGAGCATCATTATGGATGTGTTCCATTTAGGTTTAATGCTCCAGCCCCTTACGAAAAAGATAGGAATTTTGTATGTCAGGCATGGACGCATACATACAACTATAAAAATAATCATAGTATAAAAGCTAAATTTGAGGAATTTCCGTTTAATTTGCCTGCAGACAAGTACGATGCAATTGTAACACAGCCAATTTTAAGAGAGTCTGAATTCTTGATTGCGGATTCAATTAGGTTTGATGATAATATAGAGAATTTAAAAGTGGAAAATAAATTCAGAAAAAGAATAACTTTTAGAAATACTGGCGATAAGGACTTGACTATAAATAATGTAAGTATAGAAGATGGTCCATTTTCGATAGTCGCAAAATTTAAACCAGAAGATGTTCCTGTGTTGATAGAGGGTAAAACATATGATCACTTGTTTATTTTACCAGTAAGCACTGCGCTCCCTTTTGGATTAACTAACAGTCCTGCCAAGATGTTTAAGCAATATTCTGAAGGTGTTGCTGGAGGTATTACCTTTGCTGTTGTAGATAGTTCGGGAAATAGAGTAGTATTAGATGGAAAACCTAATAGTTTTTTACAAAATAATACTGGAACAATAAAAAATTTAGTTACAGGAGAATCTGATTCTAGTTATAATGGTTATATAAATGATATGTTTATTCAAAACAACAAGGAGTCAACCCTTAAGTCAGGGGAGACTGGATATATAGATGTATATTACAATGGATCATTGAGCGTGAATGATTTTAATACCGAAGTCGAGGGTATTGGGGGAATTATCGGTGTTACCTCTAAAGAAAAAACTTTTTATGGTGAGTTGAGTTTTGATGTAACTCATAGCGATTCATCAAGTGAAACAATAAGAACAAATTTAAGTATACAGCTTTATAGATAATGTCAAAATCAGAATCCAATTTGAATAAGCAATTATCATCTCTTCAACCAGATGCATTGATTGAGTTGTTTGAGATTGATTTTAGTAATATGCAAGAAAATTTCGAGCAATTAAAAGATATGTACGGTATAAATGTTGGAGCTGATACTGTGTATAGATTTTGTTCATCAATAAATTCCAGTAATCCAATCGTATGGCAGGGTAAATCATATCAGCCCATGCCGATCATGGCTGAGGGTTTTGAGAGTAAAAATGACGGGAGGTTTCCAAGACCAAAGCTTATTATAGCAAATCCTGACGGAATATTTTCTCGAATAATATACAATAATAATGATTTTGTTGGATGTAAAATAACGCGAAAAAGAACGTATGTTCGGTTTTTAGATGATGAAAATTTTCAAAACAAGAACTTAAACTCGGAGGGAAAGAATCCATTCGGGCAATCAGACAGAGATTCTTATTTGCCAGATGATGTTTATTATATAAACAGAAAAATGTCTGAAGATAAAAATGGCATAAGTTTTGAATTATCTTCTCCGTTAGAATTGAAAGATTCTTGGTTACCTGCAAGAAAATTGTACGCAAATCTTTGTACATGGACATATCGTTGCGAAATTGGTTGTGGTTATAAAGGATTACCTATCGAGACTGTAGAAGAACAAGACTTAACTGAGGGTTTTGCGTTCAATCAAAATGCAAATGAACCTGGCGTTGTGAATCCAAATGATTATTCAGCTGGATTAGATGATGTATCCGAGTGGTCAAAGCATGGAAAGAACGGATCTTCTTCGTCATCAACAGGATACTCTTTGGGTGATGTTGTTAAAATAATTTCAAGAACTTCCGATAATCCATATCATCGAGCGCCACAAGTTTTTGTATGTATACAAGATCATGTCCACCCTGCCGATCACCATCCGTTTTTTGATAAGGAATATTGGCTGAAGGATGATTGCTCTAAAACCCTGAAGTCTTGCAAGCGCAGATTTGATTCTGGGGCAATCAATGAATTTGATAAGCCGCTCGGAGAGCACAATAAAGCAAGCAAGGATAATATATTGAATTTTGGCGCATTTCCTGGTGTCGCAGGATATGGATACGAAATGTAAAATCAATAAAAAAATATTGCGCGAAATAGTTGATTACTGCAACCTATATAAAAACGAAGAGAGTTGTGGAATAATTGTTAAACTGAATGGCGTTCAAAAATTCATACCGTGTGAAAATATTGCTCTCGATAAACAAAAATATTTTGCACTAGATTCAAATGTTTATATTGATTATGATGTTGACGTGATTGTTCATTCTCACTGCTTGGGTAGTGCGGCTCCATCAAAATTGGATCGATCGTGCTCTGATGATCTAGAGGTACCTTTTTTAATTTATAGCACTATTGATGATAACTTTTGCCTATATGAAAATAAAAGTGTAATAGACTTCAAGGTTTAAGGTTTAAAGTGAATACGGTATATTTACATGGCGGCATCGGCAAGCGATTTGGTAGAAAGTATCAAGTTGATGCGCGCAATTCACAAGAAGTAATCAAAGCTTTAGACGCAAACAATGAAGGTTTTCTTGCATATATTGTAAAGCAAGAACTAGAGGGAAATAGGCATTTTTTACTTGCGAAACATCCCGACAAATTAAAGTCTGAAAAAGATTTGATTGATAATATAATTGCAGAAAATGAAATCAATAGAGAAATACATGTTGTGCCAAGTGTCTATGGTGGATTTATTGCTTCTTGGTTAATTCCGTTGGTAGGCAAGACAGCCGCAGCGGCAATGAGTAGCGCTCTTTGGGGCGGACTCGCCCAAATGGCAATTAGCGCGCTACAAAAAACACCCGACGACAAAGTAAAAACTCGAGGAGAGAGTGATACAAGCAAGTCGTTTCTTCTTGGGGCGTCTAGGGAGACTGCATCCCAGGGAGGTTCAATTCCATTGGGTTATGGGCGGGTGTTTATTGGACCAAGTTTGGTTAGTCAATCAATGACTACAACTAGGTTGCCAATTAAAAATAATAAATCTAAAATTCTTGAATCTACTAGTCAGCTCAAATTTTCACATTTGATATGCGAAGGACCAATCGAAGGGCCTGTTAATGAATATGGTGCGAAAGTTGATTCTTGGTTTACCGACGAAAATGGTATAAAAGTTCCCCATGAAGATGTACAAAGATCATTATACATAAATGAAAATCAATTACTAAAAGGAGAATTTTATAATTATAATTTAAATGAAACCGCAGATCTTCCGTCAATTAATATTAGTAAGGAAGATTCTAGGATACTGGATGATAGTGTTAGTATTATTCATACAATCAATCAAGAGCTGTTTGGGGTGTCTCCGTATTTTGTTGGTGAACTCGATAAAAAATCTGATGGATCAATATTGGCAGAAAGTAAAAGATCTACTTTTATATCTGAGTCAGACGTTTTTCCTGAGAAAAAAGACGCCGAGAAACCGACAATATTTTCTCATAAAGTATCAAATATAGATACTCGTCAAGTTGTTATATCGTTTAGATCTAGCGTTTTTCTTCAGCGACAAAGCGATGGAGAAACACAGTCAGAAAGGGTATATTTCGGAATATTTGTGGTAGATGATGATGGTAGGCGCGAGAATGTACTTGAGAGTCCTGCTAATTATACACTAAGATTTAATGGAAATAAATTGGTCGATTCGAATGGAAACGAATTGAATGTTTATAAAGACGAAAATAATAGAATGTATGTTTATGGAATTGCTACTTCTTCATATCAATTTGAGTTTTTTATAAGATTTAGAAAAGAATTTAAGAAAAACCCACCAACTATACAAATTGTAAAAATGAGCAAGGAGACTGATATTGCTGCTGCCTCAAATATATATACTACATGGACGACCACAAAAAGAAGATGGTGGGGCGGGAAAAAGGTAACTCAGCACGAAAAAACAGACTGGAATAGTATTGGTGGTCAAGGAAGGACCAGAAGTATATCTGTTTCTACTATAGAAGAAATGATTCCTGGGAAGTTTTCAAATCCTAACGCAGTAACTTCAAGGATAATTATAGATAGTTTAAACTTTGCATCACAACCAACATTTATGTGGCACCTTAAATTAAAAAAAGTTCTTGTGCCTAGTAATTATAATCCTATAACTCGTCAATATAGTGGTCCATGGAATGGGTTGTTTAAGGGCCAGGAGTTGGGGCAGTCAATATATTCTATTGACGAAAGGAATAAGGAGTGGACGGATAATCCTGCTTGGATTTTTTACGATTTAGTTTCTAATCCAACTTATGGATGTGGAAAATATGGCGTCGAGCAAAACGATATTGATAAGTGGCAAGCTTATAAAATTGCAAAATATTGTGATCAAATGGTTGAAACAAATTATCCTATACAAACTGATAGTGGATTATTAAAGGCGTTTGAATTTTACGGATCGGGGGGATTGAGTATTGATGGCGGTCAAGTAGGAAAAAATAATATCACTCACAAATTTAAAATAAAGATAGACAAAACAAGATATTCGAAAAATCAATCTGGGACTCTTGATATTGAGGAGGCTAATGACATTGGATTTGAGACGTATCATGAATTTTTAGAATCTGGGGATTATACTCTAACGATTCCCGAAGGGATTGAGCAAATTGAAGTGTTAACTATTGGTGCTGGTGGTAGTGGTCAAGCAATGAGCTGGGGTCAGAATATCTATGATGTAATTGTTTTGAATGGCAATAACGGTGAAAACTCTGTGGTTTCATCTAGTTCTGGATGGAGCGTCGTTTCTCAAGGTGGAATTGGTGGGGGTTTGCAGGGAGACGAAGAGAATCTTGTTGCTCGACCAGTGACCGTAATTGACTCGCCAGATGATGCATATAAGATATATGCGCAAAAACAAGGTTCTCTTCCGGAGTTTGAAAAAGGAGATGGAAGAGATAGGTTGGGTACTCAAGATCTTTTGATTTCAGGCTCTTCTGGATCCAGGCAGGCCGCAAAAAGAAGTTGGACAAATAGTTCCGGTAAATCTTCAAACACACCTGGGTTTGGGTCAGGTTCTGGAGCAGGCAGTCAGTCGTATTACCTCCCTCTCATTGGTACAGTTTCTCTTGATAGGGTTATTATGGGTGGGGGATCCGCTGCTGCCTCAGTGGTAAGGTTAGAAGTATCTCCTGGGGATACAATAACTATAAATGTTGGTGCGGGAGGAAATCAAGTCCAGGGAAAATTTTGGGATGGAAGAGATTTTTCTAAATCTGCAAAAGGGGGATCTGGTAAAGTAGTTGTTGAATATATATCTGAGGGCGGATATACGGGGTTATCCTCTAGACAGCAGTTCATTAAATCGTTTGGCGATGGAGATCTTTTCAAAGGTAAGTCAGTTGCTTTTTTTATCAACAAACATAATTACGGATCGAGCGCACTTGAGTATAAACAACAAATCAAAAACAAATCTATATTGAAGCAAAACTGCTCGATAGAAAGACGACAAATTGTCAGTTCGGACGCAGATAATTTCACTATTGATTTAATGGGTGCAGATTTTACGCTTCATGAAAGCGCTTTTGATGGCCTTATTGAAACACTAGATAAACCATTAAAGGGGGGAGTTAGTATTGAAGCAGGCTCGAATACTGTGACCGGGACAAATACGGAATTTATTGAAGAATTAGATGTTGGGGACAAAATTAAAATCACAGACCAAGAATTTACTGTACAAGAAATAAATAGCGACACAGAGTTGATTTTAGATGATAATCATATAGAGGGCGCAGAGAGTGTTGTTGCATATACTCAACAAACAAGTAAGCGATACATAATGTATGGTGCGTGCGCGGCAGAAATTGATCATCCAATTGTTGAGCCTAGGTTTACGGCTAATTTATATCTGAAAGATGCGGTTGAGTCAATAAATATTTTGAATATGTTTGCGAATATGTTTCGTGCGAGATTATCTTATAGCTCAGGAAAGATTAGTATACAGCAAGACTCAAAAAATTTAGCCATACAATTGTTTAATAATACAAATGTTTCGATTGAGGGTTTTGCGTATTCTGGATCTCAAAAAGATCAACGCTTTTCTGTTGTTAAGGTAATGTTTAACAATAAAGAAAATGAATTTAATCAAGAATATGTATACGAAGAAGATACCGCTGCTATTCAAAAAATAGGAATAATTGAAACCGAAATAAATGCACTATCTGTATCTAGTGAATCAGAAGCAAGAAGATTGGCAAAATGGATATTAATGAGCGCTCAATACGAGCAGGAGGTGGTTAAGTTTACGACTGGACAAGAAGGAGCTTATACGTTTCCTGGTGCTGTTATAGAAATATATGATCAAATGCGCGCCGGAGATTTAAGGTCTGGCAGGGTGTTGGATGTAATAGATGCAGTTGATTCAGGAAGTCAAACATATATTTTAATTGATAAAAGTATCTTAAAGGAACCAATTCTTGGTGATGTTGAGTTTACTGTATCTGCTGGAGCAGACAATACGACGCTAGAAAAAATAGAAGCCAGATCAAGAAACGAAAAGTTTGTAAGTGATCAAGATTATGAAATAGAAAATTTAAAATCTCAACAAGTTTTAAAGTTTCAAGCTAGATTGATTCCCGATCAAGATGAAAGTAGGTCAAGAGTAATTGATATGGTTGCTAAAATGCAATTTGAATTGTCTCTTGAAAAAAGCGTGTTTGAAATATTTTACCATGGATTTGAAGATGGGGATAAAATAAGATTTGCAAGTGATGGAGTCTTGCCGTCAGGCTTGTCTCCTTTTGAAGAATATTATGTTATATGCTCAACAAAGCATTCTTTTAAGGTGTCATTATATCCTCCGGTATATCTAAGTGGAACACTAAGCTTGAACCCGACCGGAAATTCTGGGTTGGTTGCGAATATTGTGAATGGGGTTGGTACTAGTTTTACTACTGAATTGAATGTTGGTGATTATATAATAGTTGATGGTTTTGATTTTGTTGTTCAAGAGATAAAAAGCGATTCACAGTTGATAATAAATAAATCTCATACTCGAGGATTTACTCAACAGCAAGTATATACTAATATTATTCCTGTGAGTTTGTTTGATGTTGGAAAAGATAGGCTTCTTAATATCGGAGGAGAACACTTTGTTATGCCTATTGATCAAGAAAAAACGCAAGAAAAAATAAATCAAATCATGATTGGCGCAATTTACTCGATACGTGGAGATATTGGACTCATCGAAGAAAATAGAGGTGAAGTAACCTCTGTGAATCTTGCAAAAATTGGCGTAAATGAAATATTGACAGATGATTGGTTAACTTCTACAATGTTTGGCCAAGTGAAAATTGTTGATGCAAATTGGATGTACGCAAGAAACCTGGGTTGGGTATACATAAAGGACATATTAAATAAGGAGAGTGCTTCTGCAAATGAATATTTCTGGTTTTATACAGGACAATTTGGCTGGGTTGGTACTACGGAAGTATTAAAGAATACTACTTGGTATGTTCCTGCTTTGCGTCAAAATAAAGATGGCGCAACTGGCTTCGTTAATATAAAATATGATGTTGAATCTGGTAATATATCTAATGCTTTTGTATACTATGAAAGTATAATAGGTCTAGATGAAAGCATACAAACATTTAATCTTGGTAGCTCAAATAAGAAACTAGGAAGATTGTGCGAGGTGAAAGAAGTGAGGACAGATAGTCCTTATGGGTATGTTTTGAATATATCAGACTATGATGAAGATATCGGTCAATATAACGTGCCAATTTATAGCGATGTATTTAATCAAGAAAAGTATGATGCAATTAAAATAGAATCCGCGTCAAAAATGTCCCCAGGAGAGTCTCTCCAACAAAGATTTGCAGTAAGGTTAAATATAATAAATAATCTTGAATTTGATCTATCAAAAAATTATAATATATTTATTCAGGGAATTTCTGGCAGTGATTCTGAATTAATCAATAAAACATGGAATTTTATATTTATAAACGAAACAACTCTGGAGCTTGCGGACTCTGCGGAAGTTGGTGAATATATAGATGGATATGATTTTACGAATGCGTATCTTTACCTCGTGAAAGAGTTTGATCATGATCTTAAGAAATTTATTGAAGGTAAGTATTTTAAGGTTTTGAATAACAAGGAGGTGGTCGATGGAAAGTATGAAATTACTGCAACTGAATATTCGTATGATAAATTTGATGCGATTGATAAAAAAGGTGTAATTCGGAGACCAGTTATTCCGATTCCTCCGCAAGAGGGAATGGAGGTGCCAGAGGCTCCAACAAATCTAGTATTAACAAGCTCTACAGAATAAATGTCTACTTCAATTACAGTTGAATTTCAGGTCAATGATCTTAATGCAAATTATGAAGTGCTCGGTACTTCCGATAATTATTCGTTTCAGGAAAAATTGGGACTTGGTTCAAACCTAGTATTAAATGAAGGAGAAGAATTTATCAAGGCTATACCGCTTAAGGGGCATTATGGGGTTTTTGATATACGGGTATTTGCGGTAACGGATATAGGTGTGCGATCTCCATCTTTGATTGGATCCGTAGAAGTACTACCCAAAGAATTGGAGAATACTTTTACATTTTCAGATATTACTTTAAATAATAATAGATATGAAAATTTAGAATCTAGCGTAACGTACGCCCCTCAATCTCCCGGAGATAAGCTTGAGGTTGATTGTGAGTTTGCTGATAAAAATATAAACTTTAGTTGGTCGCTAATTCCTCCCGACGGCCATCCATTAGAAGGAACTGCTGCATCAAATCAATTGTTAAATGATTCATTTTTTTCTGGTTTTAAAATCAATATAAAAAACAACGGTCGACATATCGATCTTGATTCCGCTGGATTCTCTAGTGCATCATTGGATTCTTTGTCAAATACATTTGAGACGGATCGAGAAAATGTATCTGAAATATTGCAGAATTACAGAGATTTTTATTTAAATTTAGATTCAAATGCGTTTGGAGATCTCGAACTTTCAAGAAATGTGGAGGTTGAGATTGTTTCTGTTGACCGGTTCGGAAGAGAAGCTACTGGAATTATTCGCGCCACAAATCCAGAGCCGATTGTATCTAATTTAACTCATTCAGTAAGAGGTTCGGAGGCTAGTTTTTCTTGGAGTTCTTCGGATGTTGATTTTGATTCTGTTGATATAAATGTACTTGCTGTGCCAGAAGGAACCGAACTTCCTTTTAATACAGATTTAGAAGCAAGCGCCAGGTATTTTCAACAATTAAAACAAGCAAAACAATACAATAAATATGCAGGAGCAGCTTACCAAGAAGGCGAGCAGGCTGTCTATGGTGGAAAAGTATATGCATGCGTTGAGTCTCACATTCGAATAGCGAATGAAGTTCCTGATTCATCTGATCGATGGGAATTAATTGGGGATGTTGTTGATTTTAATTATTTTTCTTCGGTAGATGATTTAAATAAAAACCTAACAGAAGACGCAACCCTTTCCTCTTCAGATGATTACAATAACACATTTTCTGTTTCTCAATTGTGGGGTTATGAATATTATTATACGTTTCAACCATATGATGGATTTGGTCTAGGGAAAGTATATAACTTTACGAATAATGGATTGGTTGATCAAGATGATCCTGATAGTGTGCTTGATCCATTGATTACTAATATAAAAATAGATAACCTTCGCTTTAGAGAGGTCAAGGATGATCTTGTATTTAATTGGGATATTGTTGATCAAGATGGTAATCTTGTTGATATAAATCAGTATAAGTTTTTGTTTGGCGGAGCAGATAGCCCATCACTTTTGGGCCTTAGTGGTTCACTGTATGATGTGCATACTCAACAAACCATAACAGGAATCACAGAAGGTTATAATTCTAAAAGTTTAGATTTTGATGAAAATGGAGATCTTATTGTTAATGCGAATCTTCCATCAACAAAAGTATTTGATCAATATAAATATACGCGCGAATTGAATAATTCGATATATGGAATCGGGGGATTTCCATCTGATTATCAAAACTACAACGATCAAGCAACATATAATTTGGGCGATCATACGTTGTCGAATTATAATATATATACTTCTAATACAAACAATAATACAATTGCTCCAGTATATTCTGTATGGAAAGAATCAGAAACATATTCTGCGGCAACATCTGATAAATTTGTATATAAAAATAATGTATATGTAACAACCACCGATTTTGGCGCAGATGCAAGCGCAACAAATGGATTGTTTGATGAAACACAAACATACGATATTGGAGATATTGTATTATCTCCAGATCAAAACGTGTCAATTTTTAGCGAACAAGCAACATACAATCCTGGGGACTTTGTTTTTTATAATGGTGCGATATATGAATGCTTGAATGATATAGCTGTTGAAGAAATTGTATTGCCGGAGAATACAGAATATTGGATAAGGTTGGATATATTTGAGGACATTAAGTGTTCTTACTTTAGATCCACAATAAACAATAATAGTAGTTATCCATTTTCGAGTACATCAAATTGGGAAAAACTTAATCCAGAAAACCTTGCCGCAAATGGAGAGTTTTTTGATGTTTTTGCGCCAGCTTATGAGTTTGCGATTTCAGATTGGAGCGCACAAGCACAGTATAGCGCAGGAAGTTTTGTGGTTTATGCAAATGATGTGTGGAGCGGTGTTCAGTCAAGCCAAGGACAAACTCCTTCTGTGGGATCTAGTTTCTGGGCAAACACTTCAAATGGACAAGATCTTGGAGCCAATTATCAAGCCGGAGATTTAGTTTATAGTAATAATTTTATTTATCAATGTACTCAAAATAATCCTGCTGGTGGACCGATTGTTGCGCGCACAAATGAAGGTGATACTATCTTGTCAAGCTATCAAGATACAAATTGGTTGCCATTCTGGGAATTGAATGATCAATATAGTGATATTGTATTTGGTCACGTTGGTATACCTCAAAGTGGAAAGAGGGGTGTTGGAATAGAACTTGGTATTGTAGACAAAAAAGGAAATATTGTAAACAAAGCAAATTTAAATGCCGACAATCCCGCGCCATATATATTAACAGAAGGATTCAAAGTTGATAGCACAAGCGAAGCAACAAAAGTAAAATTTAGTTTCAATTATGCGCTGGGCTTTCAAGAAAAAACAACAAAAGTGCATTTGTATCGATCAACTGGAGATGTGTTTGATATTACTGGCGCTGATGGATTGCCTTACGAAAAAGTAGTTTCTCAAATTGGTGGATCCGTGGATGTAAGTTCTGGTTCAAATGAGGTGTCGGGAATCAATACATTATTTCTATCTGAGTTAAGTAATGATTCTGTTATAAAAATTGAAGATCAAATATTTAGCGTTGATACTATTATTGACGATGAAAACTTAACATTATCATCTAATAGCTCTAAGGATGTTGTTGGTGGAAGTTTGTATAAAAATGCTGATTCTACTCTTGTTTCAATTACTCTTGGCGCAGAGGACGCCGCCTTTGGAGAAAACATAAATCAAATAATAGACGAGCCGCCAATACCGTCAATCAATGGAGTCGATCAAATAACAGGATACTATTATAAGATATTGCCGTTTGATGATTTTGGTAGTGGTGTGTTGTATAATGTGCCAGATGGATCGGTTGATCAAGTGATTGTATATCCAAAAAGATACAATAATCCAAATCCTAATGTTATGCCCGGCCGAGTTCTTCGCGCAGATCCAACAGTTGCTGCTGGCGCAGTACCCGGTAAGATATCTAATTTTAGCGGATCCGCCGCATTTGAAAATTATTTCTTGAATTGGAACGCTCCAAATACGGATTATGAACCAGGTTCAACAAAATTATTAAACTGGACAGAGAATGATATTGATCATTATGAAGTTTGGGCAAGCGAGGATAAGTATCTAAGGAGCGGGGTAACTGAAACGCAAGCGATCAATTGGATTGAGTCTCAAAATACAGGATACAGAAAAATACAAGGTGTCGCCTATAATGTTGGAGAGATACCTAAAGAAGATCCTGATCCAGCTAGGTATATATATGGTGCGGAAAATATATTTAATGTTCCAGCGAACAGCCCTTCTTCTGAGGTTGTATATCCAGGCGAAACAAATGACACACGCAGTTTCTGGATACGAGCTGTAGATTTCGCAGGAAATAAAAGTCCGTTTGTTGGTGGAACTCAACCAGGAATTAATGATCCTATTTCGGGTTTAACTTTAACTTTAGGGCAGGTACAAGCAACCAATATTTCTGGCTTCGAATCATCAATAACCAATAAGTTTTATAACACAATCGCGCTCAACCCAAACAATCCATTTGATGATATTCAAAACGGATGGAATAATCATGAGCTTTATCATACTGGACAAAAGTATAATATATCTCCGAGTTCAGAAGGCTTGACAAACGGTTACATTTGGTGGCAAACAGGAAACAATTACTACAATACAGGCGCGGTTCATCCTGCGACCACAAAAGAAGCTGATCCAAGTTTTACAGATTTTAATGACGGAGACTTTATAATTGCACGAGTAACCGATGGAAACGCAACACCAGTGTTTCATGCATTTGCTAATGCATTGATTGGTACTGCAAACATTGCCGAAGCTGCAATAATAAATGCACAAATAAATGATCTAAGTGCAGACAAAATAACTGCCGGACAAATAAAAGGTCATAGAATAGAAATAACTCATAGCGGAGGAAATAATACAGATCAATATGGATCTATTGCTAGTGTTGGTTTTGATGGAATAAATTATATTCAGCCCGAAACTGGTTTCGTATTGAGTGGAGATGGAACTTTTGCTTTTCAGCATGGGGAAGGAGCACTAACTTTCGAAGATGAAAAATTGATTCTTTACGGAGGGCTCAGAAGTAGTCGCGCATTGGATTTTGATTTTGTGGATATTGACTTGAGTCCACAATTTTTTACATATCACGAAAGACAAGATGGAACTTTCGAGCCCGCGGATGATTGTCCGACAGGTATAGATATTCGAACCACCTTTAGAAACAGTAGAGTTGAGCCATCGGGAGTAAGATTCAAGATGGAAGCTGTTAGCGGCAGTCAGAGACATGATGTTTTTGGTTATGATGATCACGACAGCAATGGAAATTACAATAATATCAGCGGGTTTACTTATCTTACTGGAAACTTTAATCAAGATACTGAAAGGAAAACTGCTAGCGCTACTTTTGATTTAACGGGATTTAGTGGTATTTTAGAGTATTATGATCAAATTGCCGATTCTGTTGTTATCACTGCAAAAAGCAATAAATCAGAACTAGAAAGATCAACAACGATAACAAGGGTTATTGATGGAAGAGTTGGGGACGATGGAAATAGCCCTAGCGTATATTACATTAAACCTACCAGCGGAACAGCTTTAAAAAACTCTTCCGGCTCTTTGGAGGTAGAAGCAAGACAAATAATAGACGGAGTTGATTCTAAAATATCTTCTGGAAATATAAAGTTATACGTTGGAACTTCAGATAAAGGATATGATGAAACTTTTAACGCTTCTCAAATAAACGGAAGTGTTTTGGTGGAACTTAAGGAGGGTTCTACGGTTTACGATACTATCACTTTAATAGATGTCACCGATGGAGAAGATGCGATCGTTGGTTCTGTAACATCGAATCAATCCTTGGCATACATTCAAGACAAAAACGATGGAAGTTGGTCGTCAACAAGTAATTCTACTCTCACCGCAGAATTTTACAAAAATGGATCTCTCTTAAATACAAAAACCGCAACAGTAGTTTTAAACTCGACGACTGGAACTCTTTCATCTACCGGAGGAACAAATATCACTGTTTCGGGAAATAATACCTCCGCAATAACAATAACCTTTACTTATAATAGCGTTTCTGTTTCCGAAACCGTATACGCTGCAAGAGGAGGAGATAAAGGGGACAATGGAAATAATGGTTTGAGTCCAACATATAGAGGTCAATGGGATAAAGATACATTATACATAAATATCCCAAGCACATCTACTGATCCTGGTCGAGGTGATATAGTTTATTATGATGGATACATGTCGGGCACAACTCAATATTATGGAGACCCGAACACTAAATACTATATATGCATAAAAGATATCCCAAATATATCCAGTCAAGATTTCCCTCCTTATATAAGTACTCAACAGGGAGTAGGGACTTTAAATTCAACCTATTGGCTAGAATTCGGCGATGAATTTGATAATGTAGCAACCAATATATTATTAACTGAAGAAGCATATATCACAGATAAACTAATAATCGGAGATTATGGCTTTAGTGGAGCTATTGTTTCTAATGGATTTACTGGTGGTTTATTGAATGTAAATACTGAGCCGTATCAAGAATTAACTTCTACAACCGAAAACTACGATACACCCGGGTTTCTTCTCGCACGCACCGACGATGGTGTTGTTTTTGATGTTGGTGGCACAGGAATAATAGGACAAACAGGGTACATTCGATTAGATAGTAAATCCGGCAAGCTTGAAATCGCAGGTTCGTTTATTAATAATACCGTAATAGATGAAAATATTATTTATACTGGAGTTTTTGAACTAGGACAAACTGATGAATTGACTAGTTTTATTGGGGGTGGGTATAATAATGATTTTATTCAAAACTCTACAGAAGAATTTCAGAATATTGGATCTAGTATAGTTGGTGGCGCATGGAACGAAATCCAAGGAAGGTTTTCTACTATAGCTGGAGGTTATAGTGGGTTATGCAGAGATAATTTTTCTTTTATCGGGGGTGGGTGGCATAATCAAATGACTTTATTGGAGCCTGGAAATCATCAAGGTGCAAATTTTATAGGCTGTGGAATTTATAATACGATTAGTGGAGGCGCAGGCCAGATAATATTAAACGGAGGAAATAATCTTCTATCTGGTCCAACCGGAAGTTATGAGCCCGTTTTGGATTTCGATAATGATTTATATTCAAAATATATTCTTGGAACAGGAGACTCTTCTTTGACTTTAACTGAGGGAGGTTGGACCACAGAATCATGGATTGGAGCTTTCTACTCTCAAGGGGCAGGTGCATTAAGGGGTCTTTCTAGTAAAGGGTGGATTTACTCTTTAAATTTTGATTGGTCTTTTATTCCAAGCGTTCATGCTTTTGCGTATATAGATGAGCCTATAAATGGAATATGGATTTATTTCTCTGAATTCCATAATAATAAACATGGTTGGTATTGGCTTTTAAGGCCAGAAGAAGAAAACATGTATAAGTTTGATATATATAATCCTAATACAGAGGGTTTGTATGCTTATTATAATAGCGATAGTAATTGGGTGTTTTTTGATAGAACTTCAGATAATAAATTAAGAGGTTACTATTACTCGTCAAACTCCTGGGTTAATTTAACTTAATTTTTAAAAAAATGGCAATACCAGATCCAAATCCACCAGGCGTATCAACAGATAATAATGATGCAATAAATACTTCGCTTATTGATAGAACTTCTTTAACCGCTGGTCCATTGGCTAACAATGACAATAGATATGATGATTATTATAATGATAATAATTTAATTGGTGCTGGTAATGATAATGAAATAATAAATAGTAGAAGATGTAGTATTATACAAGGATCAAATAATTATATTAGTGGCAAATACAATTGTCATATTATTGGTGATTATATTGGAATAGAAGGCGTAACTGACGTAGAAGATAATTCATTTAATGTTGGATGTTATCGCGGAATGAATGTGTGGGGACAGATGACAGTAAAGAGGGGAGGCGCTACAATCAATGGAGACATGCTTGTTTCCGGGAATATATCCGCAACTGGAGATGTAGTAGCTTTTGTTACATCTGATGGTAGATTGAAAGATGATCAATCCCCGATATCTGGATCACTGCAAAAGATATCTACACTCGATCCAGTAGAATTTAATTGGAGTGAAAAACAAAGCACTTACGTCGGACATGATATTGGATTGATTGCGCAACAGGTACAAGCTATAGCTCCAGAAATTGTAACCGAGCGACCAGATGGTTATCTTGCAATGAAGTACGACAAAATGGTACCTTTATTGGTTGGCGCTATACAAGACCAGCAAAAAATAATTGACGAAATGCGCGCCGAACTCGACGAAATAAAAAGTAAAATTAACTGTTAATTAACTTCATTAATATTCTTGCCTGAGCCGCAGGAATATCATCATAGTCGTTCCAGTCTTTTACGTCGTTGTTTTTATATTTTCCTGATTGCCACCAGTCGCGAAGTACAGTGCGAAATTCTTCAAAGTTTGCGCAGCTTAATTTTTCTTTTGCTAAACCCTCTACCATCGATGATGGAGTAAGGCCCATGTTAGTATTAGCTGTAGGGGCTGGCGCAGTAGACTTGTCGATTTCATCGTCGCCCACAATATGAACATTTAAGAAGTTTCTAACCGCACGAACAAATGCTCTGTTACATGCAATGGTTTCCAAAAATTTAGTAGCGAAATTACTAGTGTTATTTAGTGTTGCATTTGCCATATCTTGAAACACTACAGCTTTGCCACCAGTTTCGTAGTTTGGTAAAAATGTAACTCTGCAAATTACTGCTACATGATCAGGCTCACACTTAACAACTTCATATGCTACATCACTAAATCCACGCAGCTTGGCCAACTCTTTGATTCCGCTAAGCTTGATGAGTAGTTGGTGATCGCCGAGACCGTCAATTGTTCGCGGTACATCTTTGCGTCGCATATCAAACCATGACTTGTTGGGAAACAAGTGTTCATCTTTAATCATACTTCTCCAATTAACAGATCCATCATCTGCGAATGTATAATCTACATTATCTAATAATCCAAAACTATTTCGTTTGAAGCGTCCTGGTCCATCAGCATAATTTTTAGGATATGTTGTTTTTTGTTTTTTTACTACTACTTCTGATTCGTAGGTTACAGATTGTTCTGTTGAAGATTGTGATTTACGTGGTGCCATTGTTGTCATTATAAATTTTTAGATTGATTGCGTCTTCCCAAAATTCATCGCAGTCAATAATCTCATTGTGGGTGCCAGGAATGTCGTGACGCCAAGCAGTCTTACTTGCATACAATTGATTATTTGATGATATAATTTGAGCGCTTTTATAACGACTATTATTGCATAT